>Ga0315913_1000035_pt1 | contig 69369 bp, 31 predicted proteins | sample MpolsnodulesMG_FD_207736 | JGI IMG/M metagenome (GOLD analysis project Ga0315913, IMG submission 207736) | Medicago polymorpha root nodule microbial communities from Los Angeles, California, United States - small nodules | ecosystem: Host-associated > Plants > Roots > Nodule | place: USA...
AACAATATGCAACCAAGTGACATAAATACTTACAATCATTTCTTGAGTTAGGATGTGTATTATCTACTTAAATCCAAAAAATCAAAGTCTGACACATAAATGATCTCCAAATTGTCAGATCTCTTATGTGAGCATAAACTCTCTTGTTCTCTTTAAATAGTCCTTATGGTTGCCTTTTCAACAATTCAAACTTTGAATTGCTCAAGTATCTGTCAAACAATCTTATTATATATGCTATTTCCAAATGCATATAAATAAGATCATACATAAAAATAAAAAAATCTATTACCAAAGTGAAGGAAATTACTTAATTTTCAAAATTCATAAATTTACTGATAGGCAATATTTGAGACTGAAAAGTCTCTCTCGGTGATTGATGTCACTTGTAATTTATTAACTTTAATGTCAATTTAATTTCGACTATATTGATATAACTCTTTTGTGATATCTAAATAATACTTTGAGAAGAATCTCTAAGTATCGAAATGCCTAATACAAAAGAGGTGTCCCCAAAATCTTTCATCACTAACATTTATTAGAGATTTCTTGGTTTCACATGACAAACATTTATTATCGTTGACTAAATAAAATATAATTGACACATAAAACTCAAAATATAAATTTACTCCCACTGAGCTTACTAAATCCACAATTCTCCATAATATTATCTCAAAACCAAATGAGACAATTACTTTATGAGAATTTGTGGTAACACTAAAGAGACTTAAATTTCTTAACTTATAAGTGGATTTCATGACTTTGCAAACCATCTACTTTGTATCAATTGACACAAAAACTTTATTCAGTTGCACCATATTGTATCATTAATGTCACCATTAAGAAATACTCTATTGAAATCCATCTTATGCAGCTCCAAAATTATAATAAGCAAACTAGTATAATGATTGTCTTAATAGTCTTTCAATTAAACTAAATAGAATTTCTCTTTTCAATCAATTCTTAATGACACTAGAAGCCATAGTTTTTGAGGGTGTTGAGTTTGATCTATATGAATTAGATTAATAACTTTATTGAGAGGAAAAACAATAATGTCCTCATGAGGATCCAAATATACTATAATAATAGTAACTATATGAATTAGTTTAGAAGTAATTCTTCCTCATTCAATTTTGTTCTATTGTCATATCTCTCCCCCAAACTCAATATCCTCAAGAAAACTTAACAATTTATGTCTCAAAGTTTCCTTAATTTGTGGGACGAAAAATTTATAGTTTTCAAAACCTTAAATATTATAGAATGTCACAAGTCTTAACTAAATTGACTCTAATAATTGAACTTAAAAGACACATTGAATCATCATTTGAAAATAAAACTCAAAATATATTGATTTATTCAAAAAGAAATTAAAACAAAAAATTAATTCAAATAATGATTCACCAAATTGTCTTTTAAATATAAAAAAAAGTTAGTAACGACAATCTAAAAATAGTTCAAAAAATTAATAAAACAATCTTTATCGACTTTGTCTATTCTAAATTGTTATATCTTTCAACATCATTGGACATAAGTCAATCAAGACTACTTTTCTTTATTTTCTCTTATCGTTTGAGGTAGTTTCCGAATGAGCACTATTTTATTTTCTCTTGCTTCAATTTTTCCTTATTTGCACACTTTATGAATTGATCATTTAAATGATCATTTTTAACTGGAACAGTTATAAACTTAATTGTGCAAAGAGAATAATAAATAATGAATTCTCGAACAAGTCATATAATAGTCGAAATTACTAAATTTTCGAACAAGTCATATGATAGTCAAAATTATAGTGTCTTAGCAAGATTAAATGTTTACATAATGTGCTCCTAACATTTTCTTTGCCTAATAACCTTAGTGAAATATCCACTCTCCAATGAGAGCTTGTCTTTCTCTATATTGCTTTAAAAGCACTTTAGTTTAAGCAAAGAAAATATGACAAAAAGTTTGTCATCTTAAATAACACCTCTAATACATATGATATTTTAGTTTTATGATCTCACGTGACCTATGAAATTTGGTATATACTTACTTATCAAACTTGATTCTCACATTAGGTGCTGAATTTGTGAGAGAATGTGAGTTTCACCACCCTTATCTAAGGTCTAGATCCAAGAACAATATTAATATTATTGTTTAATTCCTAAAAGTTAAAACTTTTAATGTTAAAAAAAAAAAACTCAAATTAACAGATACATTAAACTATATTAGCTTAAAGAGAATAAGAGTAACAAAAGTACTCACCAAAATACCTAGTGCACCATCAATATTAAGTTTTTCAACAATAATTTCAATTGCTAGCGGTATTTTACAACAATGATCAAACAATGACAATTTACTTTGACAAAGAATAAATGCTTATAATTGTCATATGTTTACTGTAACGTTCCGGATTTTGGTCCAAGACATTACGCCTAATATTTTCAATTTTCTAAAAACGCTACTATTTTTTTCGATCAATAATAAATTCTTAGCAAACCTATACAAAATTCTTAACATAATTTAATTAAAATTCTTAAAATAAATATCCTTCAAAAATCTTTTCTAAAGTTACAATTCAATCAAAAACCCAATTTATTTTGTCCTAGCGTACGCGTTCATCACGCATCAAACTTCATACATCATCTTTGGTACCTACAACATTATATTAATGTAAGGGTCAATTTCCTTATCCAAATTGGTTCATACTCAAAGCACAAGAACAATGTCATAAAATAGATAGTATCAAAACTTCTCAATCAAAAAGAATTAAGAAAAATACGTTCAAGTCATATTCTTTAAGTAAAGTTCACACACATTTCATTTGCACTATAATAGTTTAATCAATTATAAAATCACAAATATACAACCGACTCAATGCAATTATGCGTAAGATGCATGCTCTTATAACTATATGATCTGGATATAATTCTCGCCACTAAGGCATCCACACAGAATATAATTGTAATCCCGCCACTAAGGCACCACACAAATGCATATGTCATGCATGAAAATGAAGACTAAAACCGCCACTAAGGCACCACACAATAATTATAACCCGCCACTAAGGCACCACACAAATATATAATATTAACCCGCCACTAACCCAATTCCAGTCAATCAGGGTTTATTGGGGACCATAGCCTCTTTTATATTGGATGACCATTAGAGTTTCCCATTATTCCATTAATGGGTCATCCGAACATCTACTCATTGAGTCCATATCAATTAATTAAATATTTAATTATCTAAATAGAAACCTAATAGCCTTATTACTTAATTTGATCACTAATCAATTAAAGCTCACAATTGATAAATAACTAATAATTATTATTACGATATTTGTTGCCCACATGATGATATTGGAATATAATTAAATAATAAAATATTTCAACAAGAAGATCCAGATAGAAAAGTGAAGTCGGTTTGGTTTGTTGAGGAGAGAGAGAGTGTGAATTTTTAAGAATACAAAATTAGAAAGGAAAGGATGCTGCAAATTATATAAAGAGGAGTGTGAGAGAGTGGAAGTGTGGAAAGAGAAAGACCCTGAATTGTCTTCTCTCCCATGCATGCCATTTATTCCCCTCCATGTGAGGTCCATTTCGGCGAGTACTAGTGTTTTTGCAGTTCAGTGTTTTTTAGGTCAGATTTCGTTCACTTCCACTTGCGATTTCTTTCTTATTTCTACCTGGTTTTGTTCCTAGCTATTCTACGTTTTGAAAGTGATAGTGTTCCTATTCAACATTTTTTGGTATATATGTTGCTAACTCAGAAGGTGCCAATGTTACTTATTTTACGTAAAAAAATTGGATGGTATTTTAAGAAAACTATTTAAACAAATTGTTTCCTTCGTTCTTCTATTGTAAATTTTTGTATACTATAATACTAAAGAGTTTCTATTTTGTGAATTCCTTAACCATTGTAAATAAAAATCTACAAAATTTTTATTTGTAGATTCTTTAACCATTGTCTTGAGGACACTGGTTAGCAAGACCTTTAATTTTAATAGACATTTTTTACATTCTTTAATTGTTGCAGACCTAACATTAACAAGAAGCCAAAATAGTTTTCATTATTTTATGGTTGTGGACAATGTTTGATTTTATTTAACCTTAGTTTACATTGTATTTTAAGGTTGTAATGACAACTTATGTTGCTTTCATCTAGTATAGTGGTGTTCATCTTTCATGATGAAATATGTGAATGTAGTGGTAGGCAACATGCTTTCAATGACATTGACTTCAATAGCGTCAAAAAAATAGACATTGACTTAGACAATTGTTTGAATTGGTGACGTTGTTCAAGAACATGTTGACTCGATGACTATGCACTACATCCAATTGTCCAACAATATTATTAATGGAGAAAAATACATTCACCTTTCTTAAGGTTTGCTTAAATGACACTGCGATTGTAACCAAACAAAAAAAAAAGACACCGCAATCTCTACTATTTATTAAAAAACATTCATCTCCCTTCTATTCCACTCCGTTCAAAAACCATTTAAGAGAAAACAATGTTATGCTATTTCCTAATTTCTTTTCACCGGCACTACCGCTTCTTACCAGTTACCTCTGCTACAATATCAGCCATTCAAGTGTTTTATAAGATGTTACATTTATCTCCATTAATATTTTTTTTAAGGAAATAATATTTTTAAAATGTCAAATTTATTATTTTTTCTAATACATAATTACAAATATTTAAGGTCAAAGATACAGTGTAAATAATATTTTGATATTGTCTATAATTTCATCTGATCTCATCAACTTACTATCGTTCGACAATTTTATTTGTTTATCCTTAAATAATATATCAAATATTTGTTCCTGTCGAATTGAAGTTTGAATTACAATAACATACATAGATAAGTAAATTTCACAAAAGAAAAACGTTGCATATGCAAGTTAAATTAAATCCGTCCCACAAGGCGTGCCAACTTATTTTTCCTTATTATGTTGAGAATTGTTCTACTCCCATTTAGAATTGTTCATTGCTCTAAAAAAATCGAGTGTGAGTTAACTCAAGTATGTGTATTTTCAGCATGAGTTAACTCACGTAGGTGTATATTCACTATGAGTTAACTCATGTAACACGAGAATGATGAGTAACAAAAGGGAGAAGAGCAATTCTCTACTATGTTTCTGGGCATGAATTGAGCTCTCGGCCCATACTATCACTTCAATTGGTCCAAAGCCTAGGAGTGCTACTTTCCTCATCCTCCAATATCTGCTTAGATTTATAAAAAAAAAAAATTGATCAAATTTGTGTGGTATGTATGTGTGCTTGTGAACAATTTTTATGAACCATATGTATATTTCCAAAATCATAAGAGTTTTTACTTTTTAAGCAGTAGTGGAAAAAACATGCTGATGAACGTGGGTTCATGTGTTGGTAATAGTATGATGAAGCATCAAATGCACGACACATGAGGATTCAGAACCCACCAAGATTCTTCCCAATCTATCTGGATGGATAAATCATAATTTCACAACCCAATAATACCATAGCACAAAAACATGTATAAGTTAACTTGCAGTATATTGATATTGAGTACAGCTCAGCTCACAATCAAAAAATGATTTTGGAAACACCAAACATGAATGAGTCAAATCAGAATATATATAGCACTTGACTACAAAATTTATAGATCACACAGTTGTTATATATCTTTTGCCTAATCTATTGGCTATAAAATGTTTCTTGTCGCTTATGATTGTGACCTTTATGCATAATTGTAATTTTCCTCTTAACAATAAACGACATAAACAAATAGAATTCCATTATTTTTTCATTAATGAAGATTTAATTTGATCTTTCGCAAATTTAGTGATGGACAAAAAATAAAATCAAATTAGTCACTAACATTTTTAATTAAGACAAACTTGTTTTCGTATAAGGAATCAAATTGAGTCTTTTACTGATCTTTTCATTCCAAGTCTCCATCTAGAATCGACCAAAAAGTGCACCATGAATAGGAATGTAGACCCAGGCTGTGTGTCACTGCACTGCACCATGAATACCATTTTCCTTTTGTCTATCCTCTGCGTCGTACAATAAGCTGTGAATAATTGAAAACCAATTTGGTCTGCGGATTAATTTGCTTAATTTGTAGCAAACACTAGTCTACGTGCTATAGTACCTACAAAAGAAAAAGGAGCATACTATAGATGAGATGTATGCCCAGATTTTGCTCAATTTTCAGCTATTATAAATATTTTAAATGCATAAATTCATGATTATTATTCAATTGTGGATAAATTATTGTAAGTTTATATATGGATTTTTGTAGAAAGAGATTTCATTTTTTAGAGTTATAGGAAAAATAAGATATTCATAACGATGATGAATCATTGAAAGAAATGATTTGTGAAAGGTGGCAATTGACCGAACTCTATAAAAGAGATAATATCGGATGGTGGAGCTACACCTTGAAACACGTACACCCCAACACTCATAAGTGTAACGATGAGTGATTATACAGGACTTATGTAGGGTTTATTTGTTTTAAAAAAATTAAATTATTTTTTATGTTTTAGTTATATTTGTGTGCAAGCCTATTTTTTAGATATCATTTTGTTAAAATATGATTTTTTATATTGAAAATGAAATAGCTATTTTGACAAGTTGTTTTTTAAAAAAATTAATAGGAGAGAGAAAAGTTATAGTTTATTTTTTGTGGGAGAAAAGTTATTGTATTTGCAGTGAATACAATGTTAGAAATTGGGGTTTAGTTTATTTATGTGATACTTTGAGAATGCTCTCAAGAGAGATATTTATAGCCCTTCGTGAGTTTGTAATTCAGTGACTTAAGCCCCAAGCAGCTTGGACCCTAAATCACTCTAGAGCATTCTAGATGTTTCTAGAAGCTTGTTAAGGCAGTGCCCTTAGGGGACGCGTCTAGGGCTTCAGGAGCCCTTCGGAAGGGCATCTAAGCCCTTCTAGAAGGGATATGTGCCCTTAAAGATAGATTGACGATCCATATTGTGTCTATGATATTTCAACTACATTAATAAAAATTTACTATTTCAGCATACGTAGTTTTTCAATTTGAATATTTTTGCAACCATAGTTTATGTTTTCATTAAAAATATCTAAAGAACAATCTCTAAATTACTTATGTTATAATCACAACTATTTTTTAATAAGCGAAAATTGCATATGTTTTAATTTTAATCTATAACAAATGGATCTACAGTCTCAAAGAGATGATGATATTAAGCTTGACTGCTTTCAACCTAAAACATCACTCTAAAAGAAGATAATTCATTTAAACAACCTTGTGGCCTACAAGACTTGCTAAGCGAGAAAGTAAACAAGTAAAGGAACCATCTTGCTTGTCGTGTCCTACCTTTTCCTTTACAATTCTAAGCAATGTGAGGCTTCTTCAATATATATATTTTCAACCATCATCAACGATCTTTGTTACCTTTTCCTTTACAATTCTAAACAATGTGAGACTTCTATGTATACTTTCTACCAACACCAACAATCTCTTTTAGAATAACTTTTTTTTCTTACTATCTCATAGTTGTTGAAGAAGATACTTTGGGTCTTTTGAAGACTCTTTAATTATTTTTGGAGTCAGGATACTCTAACGTCACTTTTGAAGTTAATTCTCAAATTATGGTTCGTGGTATTTCTCATCCTAAACTAAGCAAATAATATGATTAGTCCTTGCAAAGGAATCGCTACCCATAGCATGTCCCCGTTTATGTTCTACTTTGTATTGAAATTTTGATTTTTATTAATGAAATGCATTGATTTTCTTTTGTGAAAAACAACTAGTGATGTATGTGAATATTTGTAACTTATTTTTTTTTCAGGGAAATATTTGTAACTTATTATTAGTCATTTCTTTGACTGACCAATATATTTACTAAAAAAATGGTAAAAAGAAAATAAAAATAAAAAACAAGCCATCTCAAATTGGTTGTTATTACTGATCTTTAACTGATTCTCACCTGATATAAATAAAGATGTATAATAATAAGACAACACAGACATACACATAAAATATAGACGCATAATAAGGAGAGAGTTCAAGTTTTTTTTTTCTCTTTCTGACACAAGAGTTCAAGCCAAATTAAACACTAGTTATTATTTTTTTGACACATATTTTTTTAGACAATTCAATACTAGTTTATATTCAACAAAATAAATAAAATAGTTTTAGATTAAATAAGAAATTGCTTTATTTCTTAATCTTATTGATACAAAAGATACATATTAAATAATACAAAAAAACTGGCACATGTTAAAATATTTTGATTTTTAAATTAATACTTTTTCAATTTAACTTTTTTATGGTGGTGTGTGTTCTTTTCAAGGAACATTTTTTAATACAATGGGTCCCTTGCTTATAAAATAAGGGAACTAAAGAATAAAAGGGTTTGTTTGTGTTGTCATTTTTCAGCAATTGGGAAGGGAAAGGAGAAGACATGAGTGGAAAAACCAGACTAGAAAGCCAAAGCCAAGCCAATAAATTTCATTTTGGCTTCTACATAGCACGCTTGGCCCCCAAAGTTATTTTCACATGATATTTGAAAACATATATGCGGGTGTATGTACTTTTAACCCCACACAAAAATAAATATGTTTTCTTTTTGGAAGAGTAGGGTCTTATAATTGAGTAAAAGTGCACCCTTACGTGGCTGTATATTGTCGTGCATGAAGATACATACTATATAGTGGTTGTTTTCTATTTTTACAAAATTATTTAGTAGTTGTTGAACAGTTGTATATTTATATATAGTTGAAGTTTAATTTATCATCCAAAATCTAATAAAGGGATAAATTAATCATTAGATGATGGTGGATTGCTGTGGTACGGAAATCTTCATTCCCAATTAGTTTATTCTCTCAATCATATAGAACAAAGCAATCAATAAAAAAATGGCACCAAAATATTTATCATGATATATATTGTTTTAGGGGATTATAGTGGTTCCACAAGAAATGTACCACAAAAAATATAGAAAGGATTAAGTAAAAAGTGAAGGAACAAAAGAAAACATGCACGAGCAAGCAGTGCAAAATATGAGACATTATTGCATTGGTTGTGTCAGAATCCAAAAGAATTGGTTTACACTAGATTAAGCATTGTATAGTTGGTGGCGGCTAAAAAAAACTAAACTTCAATTAAAACTAATTAATCAACAATAGATTCTTGTGGAAAAAGTGTAGACTAGGACCATGAGGTCAACCGTAGAACACAATAAAGAATAAGATTAGGATCTAAATTTGAGGTATATCTTCTTTGTTAAAAGATGTTTTTTCTCTAGGGTGAATGGTAAACCCTACCAAAAGTTAGATTAAGCATGTGTTTGGTTTGACTTTTGAGGCTACAAAAACACGTCTAGATACGATTGTGTCGTGATTTTAGAGAAGTTACAAAACTAAACTTTTGTATGAACTTGTAAAACTAATGCAATTTTTTAGCAACCGTAAAAGAAACAAGGTGAGGTGAGCATTCACCATTAGTGTGTTCGAAATTCATATCGAATTAAAATCTCATTATCTCATATTTGTATGTGGACAACCCTACTCAAAGAGATTTCTTAACAATTTGAGACAATGAATACGCTAGAGATATTATTTACAGTATCGTTTATGCATGACAAAAATCACACTTCTTGCTTACCCCATTAAAGATATCCTACTTATCTAAAGTGAGGAGTGCAGTTGAGAATATGAGAGCACAATATGAGTCTATGTAAGATCAAAACCGGAAATTGACTCTTTAAAAATTGGAAATTATATTGTCTTGAAGAAATCATCACTCAACGATTCGAGACAAGAAATGCAACAAGAAATATTGTTTATAGTATCGTGAGTAAGGCAAAAATCACACTTCTTGATCAGGCTTACCTAGGAGAGATATAGCTGCTTATCTAAAATGAGGAGTGTAATTGAGAATACTTCTTACAATATGATGTTAGATAAAAATCGGAAACTGACTCTAACTTTGATATTTGACGATGACATGAGTGGTTTTAGTGTATATAGATTTAAAAAGAGATAGATTAAAAATTAAAATAAATTATTTGGATATTTAGAAAGAAATGGTTTGTTAAATTAGAGATGATGAGAAATAAAAGACAGAAAGGTAGATAATAATCATTTTTCAGTAAAAATCACACTTCTAAGTTGAACCTCATGAGTTGCATATGCTATTATCACCGTACCTGATAGCACCATGGGTGCTCTCATAGCTAGCATTGTACTAAGCAAGAAGACAAAGAACTTTTAAATAAATAAAAGTGCAAACACTAATTTAAAAATGTCATAATAATTTATAAAAGGGAATAATTATGCTGAAATTTTGCAACTGTTTCTTTTCAAAGTAGGTGCTTTTTAATTAAAGAGTACTTTATTAAAATAAATCTATTGCATCATAATACATACATGTACTATATAAACTGCCCCAAACCATACATAAGATCAAGTGCAAACCCAAAGAAAAAACCTGAAAACCAACCAAGTAAGGTACCACAAATACATGACAATGGCCTACATCACCAAGGTTGGTAGTACCAACATGACCAATGGTGTAACCACAGTGGATTGTCAAAAACAAGTTCGATCATGGAGGCTTCTACGTTCACTCATTGAACTACTAATCCCCACTTGCAACTGCACCTTAGTAGAACAAGAACAAGACCAAGATATTAGCATTTCAAAACACTCTCACCAAAACTATAACAAATATCCATCATCACATTCTTCACTCATGACATCTACAACAATTACTGGCACGATATTCGGATACCGTAAAGGAAAAGTAAGTTTTTGTATTCAATCTAATTCAAATTCCACAAACCCTATTCTCCTTCTAGAACTTGCAATTCCAACAAGTGTTTTAGCAAAGGAAATGAGAGGAGGAACGTTGAGAATTGTGCTAGAAAGTGCTTGTAACAATAACAGTAATTTGTTTTCAACTCCTCTTTGGATTATGTACTGTAATGGGAGGAAAGTCGGGTATTCGGTTAAGCGTAAGCCTTCAAGAAGTGATTTAGAAGCACTTAACTTGATGAGGTCTGTTTCTGTTGGTACTGGTGTTATAAATGGAAAAGAGATTTGTCAAGAAGATGATCAACTTATGTATCTTAGAGCTAACTTTCAAAGGGTTCGTGGTTCTTCTAAATCTAATTGTGAATCTTTTCATTTGATTGATCCTGAAGGAAGCATTGGTCAAGAGCTTAGTATTTTCTTTTTTCAATCAAAGTGACCTTGTTGATGTTTTCGTTTAGAAGTCATGTCCGTTGCATTTTTTTCTGAGGTATTGTTCGCTTTGGACCTTGAGTATGCCTTCGTGACTTTGTCTTTAAATGGCGTGTGAATAGGTTGGAGAGACGGGATGTTTATAAACTACCATTAACCTTGACTCTCAAGTCATGTCTGATTTTTTGGTGATCCGGACCGGTTTCAATCATTCAACTTGATTAATTAATTATCCCTTTTTGAGCTATGCCAAGCTATTGTGGTCAATCATGGCTTTAGCAGACATGGCTTTATGATTGTTAATAAGTTTAATTTCTTCTTTTTTTTGTTTTGAAAATGTATTGTACTTTTTTCTTCATTGGTTGTACTAGCTAGGACCAGATGGGGTGACAAATTGGGGGAGAGAGCACGCCAAGCCTATAGGCTTTTTTCCCCTCTCTTCTAATGGAAAATAAGAATTGTGTTGTACCTGATGATAATTACAATTTCCAATTAGTATGTGTTTGGTTTGAACATTAATTACACTTGGATTTTACTTTTTGGCTATGTATGAACCTATTCTTGCATGAATTAATACCATCAACAATTACCAACCTTCCTCGTGTTCTAATTTGTAATTTCTTTTCTTTATGTTATTTTCATTTTATTTCCTTGAGAACCAATATTTCAATTCATCTTTGTAACACAATACATTTGTCGACGAAGTGTTAACTCAGTCGAAAGAGTTTGTCTTTGTAACTTCAAAAAAAAGAGTTCAAATTCCCTCAAATTGTAAAATGATCAATAATGTCACTTTACTCGATGACAATTAATTTGACATATAAGAACCGACAAATGAGCTTTTTTTAATAAGGGAGCTATTTGATATGAGGAATTTTTTAACATGTATATTCAACCAAATAGTTACAAAGATTTCTTATTCTAAATGTTTATTGAATAAGAATTTTAAGTTATTTACTCGCGCCTTCATGGAAGTTGCAGAAAGACAACTATGTAGGAAAATAATTCAACACATCATATCATATATGATACTTAAAACTTTTATGGATCAAATAGCATTTTGTTTTTGGATAGATCAAATAGCATTTTAATATTTTAGCATAAATGACAACTCATAATATTCTTATTTTTTTTACGGGGCATAATATTCTTCTTAGTTAACACCATTAAGCAATGTTGGAGAAATTGTTTATAGCATACAGCTTGTATATATAATTCTCCACCTTAGCTAATGCTTGGAAGATGCTGATTTTATATTTACAAGGTGTTATTAAGAGCTAATTGAAGATATCCAATTCTAGAGATGCTAAGCTGAAGTGGTTTTTTCTTTTTTTAATGAAAGCTGTTATTAAGAGTTAATTGCATGTATTAGTTGTTACATATTACTCATGTCGTGTGACTTTCCAATTTGTACAATCATGTACTCTAATTTGAATGGAAAACATGTAATACTTGCTACAAGACAAGTGGAATAATACCCTTTTTATGAGCACTATTTGTCCATCTCTACTAAAAAACTTCCTATGTTTTTAGAAGTGGACAACACAAAGTTGGTGGTTTTTCTGGATATGTATATAAAAATTTATGTTTGTAAAATGACCTTGAATATCAACCCAACTTATAAGTTTTATTTGAGTGAGTATGCATAACAGCATAAGTGGTTCACATACTATATCATTGCATTCTTCAATTTCCATCAATATAAAGTTAATGGCAGAGTGAAACAAAAAATCTTGAAACAGCTGGCATCAAAAATGCCTTCAATCCAAGTAAAATTTTCACAAAAAGTGAGGAAGATAAAACAAGGTGAAAGCCAATCCAGACAGTCCCAAAGAGTATATGTTCTGATTGTTGGGTGATTTACCTGCAAAATCAAACAGGTAGTTTGTTAAAAAAAATCATAAATATATCACCAATAATGTGCCACCAAATCTATAGTCCTTACCTAATTGAAGATAGTTGTTCCTAATGTTCCATTCAAAATCCCAGTGCTCCCTGTCATTTTTTAAAGTCCAGTAACACCAACCAAAGGAAGCTGTATTATAGACATCTAACTGTGCCTTTCCAAAGTCCTGATAATCTGTTTGGGATCCACTTGTCACATCCCACTCATTCACCCACTCTCCTGATATTTGAGATTCAAGTTGTGAATAAGAAGACACCGTTTTCAATCATGTATCAAATCTTATTAAGAATCGTAAGATACGTGATTAATAAAAAATTGTCATTTTAATTAAAAACAAGAGGCATGCATTAAATAACATAAAGAAGATTTATCATGTTAAACTTCAAAATAATTCAAGAATCAAGTCGTAAATCAAAATGACAGAAAAAATCAGCTGGCTATAGAAAGTTAAAGTGTTCAACTCCTCAGAAAAACACAATCTATCACAATGAATCGAGATTCATGTTCAAAATAGATACGAGCAATAATATACGATGATAGAGCTTTATCTAGAAAAAACATGACGGTAGAATCAAACAAAAAAAGGTTTAACAAATTCTGGCAAAGTTTATTATGCATTCAAGGGTTTTTATGAAGTTGATTGAGGTTTATAAGTGCGAAGCATCTAATGCAACACCGAACAAACAGAAAGAAAGTTGTCTTACCAATAAAAATGAGTGGGCCATTTGAATTGTTGAAGGCCTTCAACAGACCTTCCCGACTTTTGTATATGTATTGTACATTATCACCAGCACTCATATTGACAAAGAATGTGTCAAAGAGGTTGTAGAAATGCAAATCCAAAACTAAGTTGGTAGATCCTATGTTGGCTTGATAAAGCTCCAAAGGATCTGCATTGCCAATTCTCAGGCACATTATCACATAAGCTGACGACGAATATTTACGAACAATTTGGTAGCCTTGCTTGTAATACGAAATTAAAATATCCAAAGAAACTGTGCCAGCTGATGGTTCATTCAAAAGCTCAATTCCCAGCAAGGCAGGATGCTTTGCATATCTGCAAATCACAAAGTCTATTCAGTAAGGTCGACACACAGGTTCGTGAAGCATATTAGCAAATGATATGTCACTCGTACTGTAAAAGAGCCGAACTCAACATATTTACTGACTCTCAGTAACAAACAAGAATTGCATTCAACAGATAAAATTATAACGAGCAAGAAAGTTTACCCTCCAATTGATATTCTTGGGTACATTGGAGTTGTTTAGTCAATAATAAGAACTTCTACAAATATATTTACACATCCAAAACATACCTAGAAATTAAAAATTCAATAACATGCAATGACTTTGAAATGTAATCTGGAGAAGTTGGCCAGCCTGTAAATCCATCTCTGCTTGCACTATGCTCCATTCCATTTTGGGAACCAGGAGCAGCATGAAGGTCAATAATGCATTTTATATCATATTCTCTGCAACATAATAATAGTTAGGCATGTTTTCAAAAGGAAAAATAAAGTTTCAATTGTGCCATAAACCTTGAAAGATATATACAGAGAAAGTAAAACCTACTGTGCCCATGAAAACGCATTATCTAGAGCTTCAAGACTTCCTCCAATAAATGGACTTGGAGGATCAGGATCAAAAGCAATCCACCACCCAACCGGTATCCTCACAGTATTTATTCCATGCTCATATAGAAATTTGAAATCCTCTACTGTAATATAGCTATTTCTATGTCTCTGCAGTTACAGAAAGCGGAACAATTAACTAGGAAACAAAATCTGCTATTTTGTTTTTCAATATTATGTATGGTTTTCACTAACAAAAAGTATATCGCATAAATCAATACAAATAAGTTGGAGGAAGTAAACAGACGAATTTGTGAAGACTATTTAGTTAACCTACTGACATAAGTACTTGTGAGACTATTTTGGAGAGCTTATGGAAGCAGTTTATGATATTTCCAAAAGTTTTTTTCATCTTATTTCCATAAACTCTCCGGTATAGCTTATGAAAACACCTTGTAACATGTTCATAAGAAGTTTTCTACTTACTTTCAAAAACTCTCCAGGATTGCTTTGAAAACAGCTTATAACTTACTTGAAAAGACAGTTAAAACTAGAATGTTTTAAACACATTATGCCTTTATCAGTTTGCAATGTGATAGTCATAAAAGATAAAAACTAAATAATGCCTAACAAGCCTTAATTGTGACACTAGATAACTATATAGAAAAATATTTACAATGCAAGAGTTTACCCTAAGAACATCTTCTGCGCTCTCATGTCCATAACCATTTGCTAGCTGGTAATCTCCATGTAGGTTATTTGATACAATTGTCATTTCAAATGTAGCTGAATTATCGTCCCATCCGGGTACGCCTGAATAGTCTGCTGTGAGCTGATTACCAGTTGTAGCCTATAAAGATAGTGGTATAAGCATTCATGTGAATCTGTTAAAAGTCTAAGATCAATATGGCTTGCCATAGTAAAGCATTATCATATAACATCTTAAAAATCCTTAAAATAATGTTGTTGAATGATTTATAGAGACTAACATGGTGGGGTGTGTAAAAACATCATCACATTTTATATGGAACTAATAGACTTCCAATTTAGCAGAAAGCAAAAGGATAAATACCTGAAGATAGGGTCCATTCTTTATCTTGATGTGAATCCTATTTTTCTCATTACGCTTAACTTCAAATGTCTCTGACATTGAAGGCGATTTTGCTGTTGCAGAGACAGTGCTACCTCCACCATCACATGTAAGAAATGGGCCTTGATTGGTACGGAATTGAAATTCAGATTCAGATACTCTCCACAACTGCAACAGAAAAAAGGTCACTCTTTTTATAAAACTTCAAGTTCTGCTCACATCACTCGAACAGCTTCAAATTGGAATCATATTCAAGTTCACAATCGATAACGTTTACACATTCAGAAATTCAACTGATTTAGGGATGAAACCATGAAATAAATAAAGTAAGCACAGGACAAGAACTGAACATTAGAAGCATACTCACTAATCTGCAAAAATCGAATCGTTGCAACATATAATGCTGGATAGAAAATTAAAATAGAAGACCATAGCAACTTTAGATCTTACCCTGAACGTTTCCCATGAAGATGGGGAATCCCTGTCAGCTGTCACATTCATTCCTCCACCATTGTCTGCAGATACATATTTCTGCAATGTCACTGACTTAAGCTGCACTTCTGTCCCATCCTACATTTTTTACATATATCATCAACACATTGATCATCCAGATAAGTCAATTTAGTCCCACAACGAGCGAGGTGGTGTCATTATAATCTTTGAATGTATCATCATTACTAAAATATCCCTAAATGTATCTTCTGTTAGTAATTTCGTACACAAATTGACTAACGGAAGACACACATGAGGACGAAATTAACCAACGAAAACACAAATGAGGACCAAACTAACTAACGAAAGACACATTTGGGAATGCTTTTGTAATTTTGATACATTCAAGTTTTGTAGTGACAACGAGTCACACATTCAAGAACCAAAATGAATATTTAATCAAATAATAAAGTATCTCGCAGAAAAATGAGTGAAACAAATGTAAAGTCACTCACAAGCATGTCTCCATTGGCAATGCCATCAAACAGTGAAGGTTTGATCCAACCTTCAATAACAAGCCACCCTCCTAAGTTCACTCCTCTAACTTTAGATCCACCATGTAACCCCTCCACTTCAAAGAAACAAGAACAATCAATTAAACAAAAATGAAACAAATGAGATATTGGATTCATAACATAACATTGTAAGGAAAACATTGAATTTAAACATTTACCTTACCTGAATATACTCCAGAAGTGATGAAAAAACAACACAGTAAAAATATGCATGCCCTTTTGGTAAAAACAAGTCCCATCAAGAATGCTAACTTCAAAAGCACCAAGAAATCAAAAATGCAGAATCCATCATAGGAAAAAGAATGTTTCAATTCATCGGTTACAGTTATGAAAGAATGTTTCAGTTATGTTGAGGATGAAAAAAAATATATATAAAAAAATTAAAAGAACCTTGTGGAGTGGGAAGAGTATGAAGGGAAGGGAAAAGTGTCTCAAAAGGGAAACTTTGCTTGTGGGATTCTTTCTTCTAATAATTAATTAAAATTAATAATAAAAAATTGATTAATTAGGAATATTATCTTTCATTATCATTGGTTGGACTTGAAGGAGAAAAAGAAGAGAGAGAATTAGGAAGGACAAGGTGGTTAATATCTTATCTAGATTTTCAACGGTGGTTGGTGGATAAGGATTGAGATCTTAGCATAGTACTATTGTAGAGACTAATTTTCTTTCTCCTATGAAGTCTGCAATAGTTAGTTAATAATGCTAATGCATGCAGCTAAAGAGAATAAAAATGCACTATGCCTTTTTCAATTTCTTGCATTTTCAAATTAGTTGAAACATAAATTCTGTACAGCTGGTCAAAGCATTAAAAAAAAGTGATGATTCTAAGCAGAGAAATGTTACGTTGTGCATTGATATTCGAAGATTGTTCGAAACTCTAATAATGATCGATATCGCTGATCATAAATAAAAGTTCATTGTATTACGCTTCTATCGTCACAAGTGAGATCATGATCCATAGTCAATCAATGTTGGTTCGATAAAAATAACAATGAATATTGGTGTTCAAAATACACCTTATAGATGTTTTCTCTTATTTTTACTAAATCAACATTAATATGGCCGTTGTCTTAGACGTAGAGAAGTGGACATTCTTAAACATTTAATTAAATTTGGTGACATCAACCAAATCATACCATTGACTAGGTCTAAAAAAATAGCAGTCTTAAATTTTTACTTAAATATGGCAACTTCGATGATCTTAAAATTTTACAATGGTGATACTTCCTCATCGTGAGATTACTAGATTGAAGTCCATTCTATTGTTTTATCGATAATTTTTCAAAGACTGACTTACAGTCTTGCGTGTAACTTTTACTTCTTTTTTTAAGAGTTTAATGGAGATGTGAAAAAAATTTACTCATTCAATTACGTATATGATTTTTTGTAAAAGAAAAAATTGCATACATGAATATAAAGATAATTTAAATCTAATATAAAAGTAAGTGGTATAATGATAAGAAATTGTTGGATGGCATCATTTATAGAGATAATTGCGTAAATATATTAAAACAAAAAAAAAATCTCCTTTCTCTTCATTTCCCCTTCTCCTGATATCCTAAATCATTCTTCTCAATGGTAAATCCTAAATCCTTCTTCAAGTAACTTAATATACACACTCACGGAGTCACGAATTTATTTATTTTTTGACAGGGCTCACGGAGTCACGAATATTATATTAATTAAACTGACATTGACATTGGCATTTTAATTTATGTATTTTGGTACCGGTCAAAGACTAGAAAAGCATCCCCTAAAAAAAAGACTAGAAAAGCATGAAATAGACTTGAACGCTTCTCATTCTTATTCTTATGTAGTCTGAAAGCAAATTGCACTTGTCCAAAATTATATATGTTAGTAGTTGATTGATGTCAGTTTAGTCGATAAGAAATTGACTTATATCTTGTAAAATTGAGGTTTCAACTTTCGTTATCAACACAAATATCTTTTTGTTCGATGATTTATAAGTACATATGTTAGTGCTCTCTAGATATTGAAGTTTTTCCTAACCCTTAAATTCAACTCACCAAAACTTAATTTTATCAACAAAAAAAAAAGTGTGGTGCACTGAGAATAAAACAATTGATTACATGCCTCTAAAAATTGAGGAAAAGCTGAGTCAATTCCAGGGCCGGCCCAACAGATTAAGAGGCCTAAAACAAAAAATTTAATGTGGCCTTTAAAATTATTATTTTTAATATTTATATAAAATCAATTTTGTGGAGACCAAAATTTGAATTCATGACTAAGAATAATTGAGGTCTTTTTGGTAATCAGCTAAGTTATGCAAATGTCTATAATTTATTTGTCATATAATATACTTATAACCAAATTAATTTTTAGAGACCTTTTTTTTCACTCAAAATTTTGAGGTCTAAAGTTATTGCTTGGGTTGCTTGGCCCTTAGGCCGACCACGGTCAATTCACAAGGATGTTGGTTCAATTTAATGAAAGTCCAAATTTTACGGGATATATTTAGAAAAAAGATTTCATCATGTTTATGAATTAAAAGAAAAATGAGGTTGAAGAAAGAAAAATGAGACAAAAGACTTCATCATGTTTATAATGAAATAGGAATCTCTCTCTCACTACTAGTAGTAATTTAATCTTTGATCCAAACTTGCAAGCAAGGTATTTTTCGAAGCATCAAAATCAGAGTTACTTACAAAGCAAACATATTCCTAATCACAAAAATTACTGCCTCTTCATCACGCTTTCTCCTTATGAATTCAATGCTCCCACACAACTACCAAGTCCATAACCTACCACCTTTCTTCCTTCCACGCCTTAAACTGCATATTTTCCTTTCTTGCTTGAAATATTCAACATTAGTCCATTAAATTAACCCATAACTGCATATGTACAATCTTCATCATTCATCATAAAAAGATTGAACTTTTAATGGGTGGCCAACAAAAGAAGATTAGTCAAACAGCAAGGAATCATGTTATGGGTTTCAAAGTTTCTCACAAGCCTGCAGGGTTTGACCTTATGCAGAACTGTGATCTTCCTCCTCCTTCCAAGGTTTTTCTAGGTTCGGATAAGACCGTCATATTTTCCATGAATAGGGTCTGTAATATTTCAGGCAAAGAAGAAGAGCAAGATAGCAAACAGTATGGTACTTACCAGCTCGAAAATGGTGATGATGAAAAGGATAAAATGGAGCTTCTTAAAGCGCTGAAAGCATCTCAAACACGGGCCAGAGAGGCAGAAAAGATGGCTGCAATTCTAAGAAAAGATAGGGATGGTCTCTCTATTGCTTTGTTGGAAGAGGCCATGCAGTTGTTTGCTTGTCGCCAACAGATGAGAATGCTGGAGCTTCAAGTTTTGAAACAGCAACAACCCCTTTGGCTGCAGCAACAACCAGCAATGTCAATGTTTGGTTGCTACGCCAGATCTTCAGAGGGAGCTGTAGGATTGCCCAATGAAGATAGCCACGATGAAAAAACCACTAGTGTTACGTGGGTTCTGGCTTTGATTTTTTCATTGGGAATTGGGATTGCCACTGCCCTTGCTTGGGGATACTAGTCCTGTTGCTATTGCATACCTGTTGTTAATACATGAAAGACGGTCTGTATATACAAAATTTTGCTTTATATTAATACTAAAATATAATTTCATTACCAATCCATTGTGCCAAACGAGTATCACAATATTGGTTTACTACCATTCTGTGCAACAGTTACTTATTTACGCAGAATACTTTGAATGGTCTTAATAGATGATACTGTGTATTTGTTTGGTAGCTATATGATACTGTGTATGAACAGCCAGAAAAGACTCAATCGATGCAACTTATATTAAATAAGTCTCGTTTACAGAATGGGTACAAAGTAGTACCAACTGCTGCTATATATACATTAGTTAGCACGCACACATATATATTAAATTTACATTTCCATCCATCTATGTACATAATATTATTTACCGCTATAATAAACTTTAAATGACCACACAAATAGCGATTTATATGGTCATGTGTATAGTTCTCAAATGATCGTAACATTCATCACTGCTTGTAAAGATCTCCAAGCAAACCCAGCAGACATGTTTTCCGCACTTGCACTCAACGTGATTGCACCCATCTATCTTCTCAATTATTTGACCACAAGCAAAACAGCTCTTGACTTGTTCTTTCCCTTTACACCACTCCTTCAGAGATGAGTCTGGGTCATCCTTGAGTTCTCGGTATCTCTCGCATGAAAGGTATGGATGATACTCTAAGTGGCACTTGGTACATGTCTCTGAATAACATGCCCCACAAACAAATGGCTCGCTAGCTGTGTCGGAATCTGCAACTCGATAAACTGAGGGGCAGTCAGGAGACGGGCAAAACCTGTAAGTTCCCGAACTCGAAGCTACAAAAGCTCCTAAAGAAGCCCTGAAAAGTTCATCCAACTTATCATTTGACAGGAGAGTTCTAAAATCTGTAAGCAAAATAGGATCTCCACAGCCTTGGTGAGCACAACATATTGGGAAACTGCCTTGGTTCTTAATAGCAGATTCACATTGCTCCACCAGACACATCCGGCAGAACAAATGACCACAGCCTTCAAGTTGATATCCATCCTCAACCTCACACAGGCAAATTGGGCAACTAGGTCCGGTGTCAAGTCTCTCAACTAAATGATGGTTTGAACGCGCTATCTCCAGAGTTATTTCCTCCACTCTTGGTTTCAACTCCTTGTTACCATGAAGAAAGATTATTTGTTGGCGTGTGTTAAGTTCGAGATCAGCCCCAGGTACCTTCTCTTTAAGCCCATGAAGATCTGGCCCAAAATTCTTAACTACTTGCTTCATTAAGTCAGAAGGTAGGTCCTTCCCTTTCAGAGAGATTACTAACTGCTTTTTTTCATGGAGGGAGAGTAGAGATTGAATTAACTTCTGCTGAGCCAAAGCAATCCTGTTGGGTGAACCAAAAATCCGTAAATTCAGATTTTGCCTGTCAAAAATAATGTAAGTTCTTGTCTCCTGCTGTATAGAGCTTTTAAGATTAAAGCCATCTCTGGACAACATGAGCTGTAGAGCTGCAGGAGTGATGCTGTCATGGTCAATGACTTTCCCTCTCGACAATTCTTCCAGAGGTCTCCTAACTTCTGCCACAGTCTTTGTGGCATTGGCTGTTATCTTCAATCGGTGGGAACCATTGGCAGTTCTGTTTAGGTTCCACTCAAGACCTAATCAGAAAACCGTTGATTGTCAGCAGTCAAATCGTGATAACAAAATGCAATTAAATGTGTCTCATAATCACAATATAAATAAGCTTCCAACAAACCATGGATCGCCAATTTGTCAAATTCAACTACCAAAACTTAACATAAATAGCTATATAGTGCCTATGAAACATTAACTTGACCCACTGTCCATGTTAAAACCTCCTCAACAGTGGTCAATTTTACAATTGTGCAGCGAAAAAATTTATTAGCTTTAAATGGGTGATATAAGATGATTTATCCGGTAGAAGAGATTTAGATCAATCTGAGAGGTTGGTTTCGTAGAAATAGCTCATTCTTATGTGACATTTAAAAATAGCAAAGTTTTTAAAAAATACAGCATAAATTTTAGATCAATTTGAGAAGCTAAAATAAGTAGCAATTGAGAACGAAAAAAATAGATGCAATAGATGATGTGACAGAAACTAACAACCAATATAAGGATGATTTATTTTGGACAAAAATATCCTTAAATACGAGTTTCAAAATAGGTGTTTTTATAATTAATTGTAACCAAACAAATAATGGTGCTTCCACTTTACAAAAAGTTCAAAAATGAAAATAACTTTGTAAACTACCTTAAATCTAAATCCGTATATATAATGCGTCAACTACGAAACAAGTAAAAAAAAAAGAACAAATAACAGAAAAACACTACTACTCATTTCACCTTTCATTATCCAAACCTGTTTCACCTTTGTTTTGGGAAAGAGGGGGAAGGGGTACGAAAACAACTGCTGAAGTTTAACAGGATACAAATATTATTTTTTTTAAAAAAACACAATTGAACAATAGACATAGGAAAATCAACATTTTTTAGGGGGGAAATATTAAGTGGCAGCCATATATGTAAATAAAATGATCTGCTTTTAAAAGGGCATCAACAGATGAATTACAAGCATCTAAAAAATAAGGAGTATAGTCATGAAATACCTTTTAAATTGTTGAAGCTTGTGAGTATTTTTTCCAGTTGTTCCGTAATAACATGATATACTGGAGCGGGAAATATCAAGGTACTATGAAACAACTGCTCACACTTTATCTTCTGCCAAGAAAGACATCCAGGTAACACCTTTCCTTCAATTTTCTCCAGAGCTTTTGCTGCCTCTAAATGTAATCTTCCATCAAAATTAATTAAAGCTCTCATGAAAGAATCTTTCGGCTCAGGTGGAAATACCTGAACACGGCAAGAACTAATGTGAGGGTTTATTTTGGGAATTAAGGGGGAAATTTCTTTAAAGAGCGACTCTTCGCAAGCACTGTATGACGGATTTCCAACAGCATCTCCCCTCACCAAGAAAAAGTCTAGAATCCTTCTACTTGTAGCAGTTCTTAGTACATCCAAAATTTCAGTTTCTAGAAGCTCTTTGTCAAGCCCACTTATCACAATACTGTCCATGGACTTATTACTGAGTGCACTGCGGACATACCTCCCTCCGATTGCAAGGTTATAAAAATCTCTCAAGATGAAATCGACATCATTTTTATCACATTTAACTATACCAAATCCTTTGCTAAATCTACGAGGCCAAAAAATTTTCGCTTTCACTTCAGGAAATGAAAATGTTTTATCCCCTCCTATAACTGAATGTGAAGGAAGTATTTTCAAGGAGGAGCCGCAAAACTCCTCTCCATCCAGCTCTGCAGCTCTTTTGGCAGCATCAGGGGACGAAAATGTTATCTTGCCCCACTTTTCTCTATCCTCAACATCCTTCACCATGCCCGGGAACTTGTACACTGCACATATACAACCTGAGGTATTCTTCTCAAAAAACATCAGGAGCTCCTTATCATCAATTTCATTTATGTTTGGGTGACACACATCAACACTCAATGAATGCTTCTCAAGTTCCAAATGCTTTATCTCAGCACCAGACCCAAACAATGCTATAGGTGATGAGGAACCTGACCCATGATACAAACATTTTTCCATACATTCAGCACGTAACCTCTTTTTCTCATATTCTAAAACATCATTCACCATCATACTAGCTGTATTCATATCATGTGAAGTGGCATATAACTGGACGAGATTCTCGTCAATATTTACTTCAACAAAGATTCTTTCATCCATACAAGCTTTCCTAATACGTGAAGCAAGACCAAACATATTACCATTGCCTTTCCCACAAAATCTCTTGAGAAGAATAGTTCCAAAACCAGTCAATGTCTTCGTTTCTAACTTCCTCTCTTCCATCTTCGATATATCAAACAAGGGAGGAGGTTGAAGGCTGTATAATGATTGAAAGTCAACAGCACTCACACAGACCAAATATTCATTAGACACTGAGAGAAGCTCACCAAAAACCACCCAACTAGGCCGCTGAGCAAATACAAGCAAGGATGAAGATGGATGAAGTTGAACATGTTGTCCAGTTAGGGATACTTCATAAAGTTGATTGCGTCCAGAGAACATGGCTACATTTTCAGCAAGTGAGGACAGTATAACCTTTTTCAAATTCTTATCATGATCAGAAGGCGTATGAGGGTTCCAACGCCAGTAACTTGGAACAACAAAGCCATGTTCACGCTCAAGAAAAGATTCTAACTCCAAAACTGTGTCTTGGCATCTCCTCATACATTTGGCATTGATGCTGTTTTCCCAACACCATTTATTCCTCCTATCTCGAGGCTGAGCTTCCCATTCCTTGTATACCGAGAGAAGAGTAAAAAGGTCACCATCAGGATGGCAAAATTGCACTTTGAGACAATCAGATCTTTGTTTGTCACCTTCATTACCAAATCGGCAAAATATGTTACTAGCATTGGGCATCATGGCAGCAAGGACAATGCCTTCTCTTCCCAAAGCTAATCGGAAACAGCCAAGAATAAGTTTACCATGCCTAGGTTCAATCCCCATTCTTGCCAAGTACCTACCTTCATAAGTTAGCTCATGAACATTGTTGTTCAGTTTAATGAACCCTAATTGAATTAGATTCCTGATTGCCATCTCAATAGAGCTGGGGCTTGGAGCATCCACAAAATCGAAATCCTGCACATTCTTCACCCCTAGAGCAAGGATCTTCAAAACTGCTACACCAAGATGAACTCTTCGAATCTCAGGTTCTTGATTTAGTTCCATAGACCGATAATCAGCTTCTGAGTACATCCTATAGCATCTGCCAGGCTCAGTCCTCCCAGCACGACCCGCCCTTTGATTAGCAGAGCTCTGGCTGATCCAGCAAACCTTAAGTACATTCATCCCAGTGCAAGGATCAAATCGGCAATCTTTAACCAACCCAGAATCAATCACATACTTAACACCAGGAATTGTAATTGATGTCTCTGCAAGATTCGTCGAAAATATCACTTTTCTTTTTCCCGGGTATTTCTGGAAAACATGAAATTGCTCTTCGGACGAAAGTTTCCCATGCAAGGGCAGAGCAACTGCAGATAGGACTTTAAAGTTTTCACAGGCCCATTCTACTTCTACCTGTGAGGTCAGGAAGGCAAGAATAGCTCCTTCTTTCTCTGTTTTGTGAATCTCGGTTGCCAGTTTGACAACATCAAAAACATATGGGGCCAAAACAGCAGAACCAGAATGTTCTCCATATTCAGAAGGAACGTACCTCACCTCCACAGGGAAGTTTCTCCCAAGCACATGGAAAATTCCACAACCATAGAAATAATCAGATAGCTGCTTAGCATCAGCAGTAGCAGACATGATGATAAGCCGCATTTCAACCCTCTTACAAAGTAAATTCTTTATCAACGCCAACAGTAGATCAGTGTTTAAGCTCCTTTCATGTGCCTCATCAACTATGATACACGAGACCCCTGACAAATTCCTATCACTCATGTACTGCTGCAATAAACAGTGATCGGTCATGAATGCTATCCTGGATTCATCAAACTTCTGGCAGGATGAAAATGTCGAATAACACTGGATCGAATTTTCTTCATAACATCCTTTACTTTCTTCCTGAACCCTTTCAGCCAATGACTTGGCAGCAATCTTGCGAGGCTGAGTGCACACAATTGTCTCATCAGCCCCAATGCCAGAATCCGCGAGAAACTGTACTATCTGAGTACTCTTCCCAGAACCAGTCTCTCCAATCAACACTGTTATCTGCACATATACTACTCATAAGAACAACCACAAAAATCTAAATGGCAACATAGTTAATAGCATCAACCGGCAAAAAGAAAGAGTTTCACACAACCTACAAATACTAAAGTCGGAAACTAATATCGCTACCCAATATCACATAAACGAATTACAACAACAAATATAACAAAAAATATCATTTTTCCAGCATCTATAAAAAATACCTGTTGATGATGAATTTGTTGAAGAATCTCCCTCCGGTAAGCATAAATGGGCAATCCTTCTTCGAGTCTACGCCACTCCCTAACAATGAGGCTATGAACCTTCCCCCAATCAAAACCTCCTCCAAACCTAAACACCGGAACAAAATCATTGCCGCTCTCCACTTTACTATCCTCTTCCAAATGCTGCAGAATACACTCCATGGCATACTCGAACTCCTTCAATCTTCTCTCAATCAAACTCTTCTCCTCATCAAGCCCTTTCTTCATCTGAATATTCTGCTCCTGCACTCTAATCGGAAAAGGTTTACCCAACAAACTCGCAATACGCGAAATCTCCTTCGACACACGATCCCACTCCTCCACCCACTTCTTCACTTCCTTCCCTTCCATCAACTCCTTCACATGGCTTGCAAAAACCCTTCTGAGACTCCCTTCCAGTTCAACCGTATCAGAAGGAACCATAACATTCGAAATCAACTCCGGCGTAAAATCATGACCTCCAGAAATCCTCGATTCCCAGAACCAAACAACAGCATCACGTGCATCAGTCCATTGCAGAAAATTGAGCGACGCAGCAACACCGTCCCAAGGGTAGAAACAATAATTATCAGGGTTGGGTTTACATTTACCGATCAGAGAGTCGACATCGTCGCGGTTGAGTGCACGACGGCCGAGGTGGAGCTTGAGGATGAAATTGGGAGGACGATGAGGTGGATTTCGCTCCGGAGGGCGGTCGAAACGGTGGTTGGAGTGGAATCCAGGTCTCCGGTGACGGTAAACGGGGCAGGCGGAGTGAGGGGGTTGACGGTGGAAATGGGGGGTGTGGTTGGTAGAAAAAGTTTTCCTCATGGTGAATCCGATTTTGGGATGAAAAACGAAACGAAACGAAACCCTAATGCGTTATGTGTGAGAGTGAGTGGGTTTCATCTTAAGTATTTGGGTTTTCTTGGTATCTACTCCTTCCTACTGGTTAGTGTAGTGTGACCTTATTTTTCTCACCTTTCAAACTTCTTTACTAAACGACAAACAAAGTTTATAGTGTCTGAATGTATTCTAAAATTTAAAATATGAGCTGTCAAATTAATATAGTAAAGGGTATTATAATTAATTTGATTGAATGTATCAGAAATAAAGTTATATTGTTAGTGTGAACAGTTCAAATTTTTAACCCTTTAAAAAAATTAAAATATTTGTTTATTTTGTAAAAATCAAAAAGGAAAATAGGGTGTATTAATTTAAATTTGAGACAAAATTGAGTGTAGATAAAAAAAAGTATAAAAGTTTAGGTTGTGTAATTTATGTATGAGTTGTATAGGTATGACATGATTTGAGAAACTATTTGATAATAGGTTATGGAACTCGTGAGTTTCTTCTTCAAAAAGATCACGAAATGTGCGCTTAAAATACTAGTTAGTAAAACTTTTTTAAATATCATGAGTTTTATTTTCTATGGATATCGTGATTTTTGGAGATAAAAATTAAGTTGACGTCTTTTTGAGAAGTTAAAAGATTCTTTGTTAATTGGTGGAAGTTAGCTTTAGGATTTTTTTTCGCACTTCTTTTATTAATTAGGAGGGATGAATTTACCTAAACTAAATCTCGCCTAAATTGGTACTTCATCACGCCTAATCCTTTGTTAGCTAGCTTAAACCATAGTATTTTTGGTTCATTCCTAAACCACAGTATTACTTATTCCCGTATTTCGGTTACACTCCTTGCCCCGTTTCTCTTAACCTTACCTATTCCCGAGGTATTTTCAACGAGAAGGATCGCATACCCTATTTCACTTAATCTTGCCTATTTCCGATGTATTTTTATTTCCAACATATTCTCAAGGTATTTAACCGAAAAGGACCACATATCTTATTTCGCTTAACATTACCTATTTTCGAGATGTTTTTACTGCAAAGGTGCACATGCCTTGTTTCGCTTAGCTTTGTCTATTTTCGATATATTTTTATTTCCCGTCATGGTATTATCCCATAGAAGTATTTGGTGATTGTTTTATCTTTTCTATTTGCTACTTACATTTTGGTTCTTTTTGTACATTTATTTCTTGTTCGGGTTTTTTATTTGTTTTTTGTGTTTTGGCTTACTGGAAGTTGATTTCCTCCCATTAACATGCTTGTTCTAGATTTTTTTTCAAATATAATCGTCTCATTGAAGGAACATCATTATAGTAATTATGTTTTATAAATTTTTACACTTATTGGCTTGCTTATGATATTATCCCTCTGATTTACTTATGGTATTATCTCTTATACATCTATTTCGTGAAGGAACATCAAATATACTTTTTATCCTTTATGATATTATCCATTTTTAGATTTGTTTATGTAGTAATTTTACTTTTTGGCTAGCAACAAACTCGTGCTAAGCAGGAGCTCGTGCTCCGCATTTATTGAGCGTCGAATCACGGATTATACGTTAAAACGTAACTGCAATGTTATTTGTATTTAAAAATAAGAAGAAAAAAATTAATGATAAAAAAATTGAAATGTTTTTTTTTTAGAAAACATTTAAATAGTTGCTATTAAAAATATTTAAGAATGGTAAACTATAAATATGTTAAAATATTATAAATAATAAATATCTATCTAATAAAAAAGATGTCGTTAACGGCTCCCATGTTTTGTATATATCACCAAAATTATTTCTATTTTATTTTTGCATATAAACTTTTAAATAATAAATATGCATCATTTTTATGATTTTCTTTATATATTGTATCAAAAAAATGATTTTCTTTATATTAAAATGTAATTACTATATTATAATTATTGTTATTATCATTACTAGTGTATTTATCCGTTGTTTTACGGATTAGACATATAATTAAGGATGAACGAAATTCGAGACAAGATCGAGTGTAGATATAAAAAATAATAAAAGTTTATGTTGTTTACGAGTTGCGTAATTTACGTATGAGTTGTATAGGTATGACGACTTTGAGAAATTATTTGATAATAGGTTGTGAAATTCGTGAGTTTCTTCAAAATGAACATGAAACACGAGCTTAAAAACCTTTTATTTTCTTTGGACATCATGTTTTTTTGAGAGAAAAATTAAGTCGGTGTCTTTTTAATTAAGAAGTTAAAAGATTCTTGTTAATTGGTAGAAGTTTGCTTTAGGATTTTTTCGCACTTCTTTTATTAATCAGGAGGGAAGAATTTATCTAAACTAAATCTCGCCGAAATAGGTACTTTATCATGACTAGTCTTTTGTTAACTAGCTTAAACCATAGTATTTTTGATCCATTCCTAAACCACAATATTACTTATTCCCACATTTCGGTTACACTCCTTGCCTAGTTTCGCTTAATCTTGCCTATTCCTGGGGTATTTTCATCGGGAAGGTCTGCATGTCTTATTTTCTTTTCCCTTACCTATTCTCGTGGTATTTATCGAGAAGGATCACATGTCTTATTTCGCTTAATCTTGCCTATTTCTGATGTATTTTTATTTCCATAATATTCTCAAGGTATTTAACCGAACATGACCACGCATCTTATTTCGCTTAATCTTATCTATTTTTGATATTTTTTACTAAAAAGGTCAACGTACCTTGTTTCGCTTAACTTTATTTATTTCCAATGTATTTTTATTTCCCAAGTCACGATATTATCCCGTAGAAGTATTTGGTGATTGTTTTACCTTTTCTATTTGTTACTTATTTTTGGTTCATTTTGTACATTTATTTCTTGTTCGGGTTTTTTATTTGTTTTTTGTGATCTGGCTCACTGGAAGTTGATTTCCTCCCATTAACATGATTGGTCTAGATTTTTACAAATACAATCGTCTCATTGAAGGAGCATCATTGTAGTAATTATGTCTTATAAATTTTTATAATTTTTGGCTTGCTTATGATATTATCCCTATGATTTACTTATGATTTTATCCCTTATACATCTATTTCTTGAAGGAACATCAAACATACTTTTTATCCTTTGTGATATTATCCCTTTTTGGCTTTATTTATGTAGTAATTTTACTTTTTGGTTAGCAACAAACTCGTGCTCCACATTTATTGAGCGTCGAAGCGTGGATTATACGTTAAAACGCAATTGCAATGTTAATAAGAAGAAAAATTGATGATAAAGATGACTTTAATGATAAAAACATTAAAATGGTTTTTTTTTTATTAAGAAAACATTGAAATAGTTGCTATTAAATATCGTAGAATGATTTTCTTCAAACAAAAAAATATATAGAATGGTAGACTATCTAATATGTTAAAATAGTATAAATATTAAATATCTAACTAAGAAAAAAGATGTCGTTAACGAGTCACATGTTTTGTGGAACAACCTGATTTTCGTTAGATTTATTTTAATTGTTTTTATGTGTGTTTTATGTGCTCGTATGTGATTAATTGCCTTTGTGTGCATTTTGATGAGTTTGGTGTTAGAAGGTTATTTTTGTCATTTTGGACTTATGGGTATTTAGTCATTTTCTGAGTAAGAGTAAATTAGTAATTCCACTGTGTAGATTATTTAAGTAGTGTTTTGAGTAAAAATAGTTATTTTTACTAAGTTACCAGTGAATTGTCGTAATTAATTAAGAGCCGGTAACTATCCGTTATTTTTTATACCTGTTAAGTGGGTAGAAACTTTGTCAATTGGTTAATGAGTATTTTGAGTCCATTAAGACATCAAGGGTTAAACCCAATAGTGAGAAGCCTATTTAAACTCTAGTCTTTGAGGAAATTAGGTCACATAGAATTATTTGTTCATTTTCACAAAACTTTTGAGAGAGAGAAAGAGCAAGAACAAGAGTTAGAGAGAAGAAGCTTAGGAGAAGAAGGAAAAGGGTAGAGATTCAAGAGGGTGGAGCTAAAGTGAAGCCTACGCTAAGTTTGTGTTCAACTGAGGTAAGGGGGATAGTGTTCATGCTTAATTAAGTTTTAATCTCTTTTTCTACTTAAATTCAAAAGTGCTTAATTGTGAAAATTGATTATTGTGAATTTAATTGGTGAAATTTGTGCTCTCATTATAGTGCAATGTTTGGGTATGTGAATTTGATGGTAATTGAATTGTTGATGTTGAATTTACATGCTCAAGTGATATAGAAATGGGAACTTTGTGAATTTTGTTCAAATTGGTAATATATGATGTTGCTGTTGTTGAATTGTGAATAGTTTCACGATTATGTGATATGGTTGTTGTTAAGTGTTGTTGTTAAATGTATTTTATGGATTGGTGTTGATAAGTTGAGTTGTTGTTGTTGATTGTGTTGTTTTTTAAAGAGATGAATTGTTGTTGTTGAAAACTTTGGTGTTTTAAGAAAATCTTTTCAATTATTTCATAAGTTATTTCAAGTGTCGGAAAACGAGTGTATTCGATGTGTTTGAGCCTCGGGTTGAGCCTTTAATCATTTTGGACGAATAGGGAACCTAACTAAGCGTTTTTGGGCGAAAAGTGGCAAAACCCGTGGCCGAAAACACGCAAAAACGCGCGTTTTGCAGCGCTGCGCCTGAAGTAGGGCGCTAGGCGCCCACTTCCAGAAGGCCAGCGCTGGGCGCTGCACTTCAGGCGCCAGACGCCCTAGCAGAAACAACATCCGTGTTGTTTTGCGTTCGGGTGCTTGGGGGCGGACGTGTAGGGGTCCTATGCGCTTGTTTGAGTGTGTTCTTTTGCTGTTTTCATTGATACTTCTACTGGAACATATTTTACTTATTCAGACTTTGGATTTTCTAAATGGTTTGAAATTGAACTTGTGACGTTTTCGGTTTTCAGAAATAATCGAAAAAGGGACTTTTTGTGAATAAAGATGATTGCATGTTTGGTCTACAATTCTAATGGACTTAGATGAAGCATGTAAGGTTGGTGCATAGCCATGGTTGTATTGGAACTTGATTTTGATAAAACGGTGGCATAGATGAACTTAGGACTTTCTCAAATGAACTTGGGTAAAACTTCGAACTAAGACTTGATAGTTTGCAAGTAGCCTATGTTCATGATTATATGTTGATTGGTATTTGAAATGTAGGTTTTCCTATTTGGCATAAGTTGTCTTGTTTTGAAAAATGTCAAAAATGGTTATTTTTGAGAAATGAGACGAACTTAGCATAACTTTGTGATTTCTTAAAATTAACCTAGGATACTCATATGTCTAAGCTACTATGAACATATGTGAGTAGTGCACGTGTTTTGTTGAGTCAATTGTACACGTTTACTTGGTTTTGATTTAATTCCTCAAATGTCGATTTTCCTTGAAAGTGTTTTTTTTTCTTCTTGGTGATAATTGTTGATGATGGTGTTGTCGAATGTTGATGAAGAATTATAACTTGACATATATGATTGTTGATGGTTGATGTGTTGAACTCATACATGCTAAATGTTGATGTTAAATGTGGTGATTGCATGTATATTTGGAGACGATTATTGGTAACGACAAATACTTTGTATTCAATTATTGGTGACGATTTGTGTAAATATATGCGTTGTTGTTGAGTCATATATTTATGCATCCATAACTGATGGTGATGGATTTTATATCTGAAATGACGACGATTATGATGTTTTTGTTGCATCAAAGGTAACGACCTTGTTGGTGATTGGTACCACATGCATTTAGGTGTCATGCGTAGGTGCATTATATGATCTTGCATGAGTCTTGATTGTATGTGTGCTTGGTGATCGGTGTGATTGGTGAATTATCTATCTGTGATATTTGTGAACTTGTTGAAGTTGAATTATCTTTGTTTAACTAATTGAAGTATAATTAAATGTTTATCTTTTCATGTGATTATATTTAATTATGATGATGTGAAGCTAACCCTCAATGGTTTATGGTTGACGGCCTACCTATTTGTATGAATGGGTAGACGGCGTGCATGAATAGTTGTTGCTTGCTTGGTGAGTGTCCGAGGATAGCGGGAGCTACCTCTGCTTTCTGTCTTTTGGAGTCTTAGAATAGACTCTGATCTAGGATGTCGGTCGTTTTATTTATTCTGGATTGAATTATGTTGTTGAGATTTTACCCACATGTCGAAATTGGAGATTTTATATGTTGATATATTTGTGAGTTTATGAACATGTATATGTTGAAGATGTATGCTATATATCCGATGAGATGTTGTTGTGAATTTTTATGCATGTTGTGTTTGGAGAACTTTTGGAGACGTGACGTCTATTTCTTGAATAAATGTATTATTCGCGTGTTTTATCGCTTTAATAGAAGTATAGCGTTACATTTTGTATATAGCACCAAAATTATTTCCATTTTATTTTTGCATATAAATTTATAAATAATAAATATACATCATGTTTATGATTTTATTTATATTGAAATGTAATTACTATATTATAATATTATTATTACTATTATTTAGAAGATAAAAAAAACTCAATTGAACTAATTGCTAACATTTGAACAGTTGTTGCTAAATATTACCTTAAAAAAAGTTGTTACTAAAAATTATGTCATATCTCTTCCGTGATCTTTAAGTTTGATGTTAATAACAAAGTAGTCATTTAAGCCTTTTTTGTTATAAGTTGGTCATTTATGTATTTCTTTGTTACAAATTGGTCAATTAAATCATTGAATATTTACATTGTTATCCATTTTTTCAACAAACTTGGTTAAAAAGTGCTTATGCACCATTTAATATTAAGGTGGTACGTTTAGAAGTGTTTATGACATCAAACATTATTACTAATGCACATTTTATTCTTATTGTTTTTGTATTCAAGTCTAATTTTACAGATTAATATTTCGTCAATAGTATTATAAATTCAATAAACGATCAATTTTGTTTCTAAACAAGACTTTATAATACACATATGAATCATAGTTTAGAAAGCGACAAATCTGAACATACCAACTTAACATTAAACGCCCACATAAACATTTTTTAACCAAGTTTGATGAAAATAAGATAATGATGCAGATATTTCATGACTTAAAGGACCATTTTGTAACAAAAAAAACTTAAAGGAAGAACTAGTTATAATCATATAACTTAAAGGACCGCAAATGATATTTGACCAAATGATAAATCGATAGACTAAAAATTTGTCAAACTATTACAAAATGACAAAGATGGAATTGACTAAAATAAAAAACTATGTAGAAGAGATCTTTTGTTACAGAATTAACTCAATTTTTGGATCAATTGTTTTCTTTACCCTCTTAAAGAGATTTTCTGTAACAAAAATACACAAGAGTAAAAAAAATGTTGAGGAGTCAAATAATTAGAATATAGCATTATTGTTTTTTGTCGACAGTTAAGTTTGATAATTTGACAATAGATTATCAATTTTTATTGGAGATTATTTTTTACTTTAAATATATGAAAAGTGAGTTATTATAGAAAAATTTGTTTACCAGGGGATGATGAAACAAATGTGTAACATCACAAACGACTTTAAGCATTGTTGACTTACCCTACAAACCACACGAATGTTTTCAACATACTTTGTCATCACTTGCACGCTTTATAGGAAACTGTTCAGAAGGTCACCCATTCTAAGACTACTGAAAGTCATGCACGCTTAACTGTGGAGTTCTTATGGAATGAGCTACTGAAAGAAGATGCATCTTGTTTGTATCAGTGGTACAACAATTCTTATAAGTCATCCTTCAACCATGCAGTCTCATACCTGCACAGCCTCAAGATCCCTCTCATTCATAAGTGAATTCGGTTGTTGAGAAGTTGTCAGGAGCCGCTCATTGCCATGTCTTGTGCATCGGCGATTACTCTTCGCCCTCATCAGTCTTGGACGTTACTTGCCCACTAGCTTACACTTGGTTCGTCCCCTAACCACATCGTACTGGAAGAGGTCAGTTCTTATACCACTTGTAACATCCCATACAGCTTTAAGCATTGTCGACCGACCCTACAAACCAACACAAGTCTTTTCAGCGTGCTTTGTCCTCACTCGCACGCTTTCTAGAAAACTTCCCAAAAGGTAACCCCATCTAAAAACGATCAAAACTACAATGCAATCTTTTGGATTTAATATTTATTTTTGATAAAAACCGATATACTTACTAATGCTAATACGTGAGGCTAGAAAAATCCTATTTATCTGCCCTTACATATAAATATCATGGCAGCTACAAATTGAGATGTACTTAGAGGACATTTCTCAAATGTATCTATTGTGTGCGTGTGTGTGTGTCTATATATATATATTATTGATTTAATGTTTAAATTGACCCCGTAATATATGTGCAGTCTGAAAAATCACCGTCTAAAAAAAAATAATTTCTACCCCTATAATTTAAGATTCTTTTTACTTTTTGACCTCTTATATTTTCATGTAAACATAAAATCTAGAAAAGCTTAGAGGTTGAATTTTTTATACTTTTTTGCAGGAATTTTAAGAACATTAAAATATGACTTTCCAAAAAAATTAAAAAATTTCGACAAGAGAAGAATTAATTTTGAATTTTTAAAGCACCAAAAACTAAAAATTATATAAATTTTGACCTAAAAATCAAATTTTAAGCTTGTTTTTAGCTGACGCCTCCATAAAAATACATAGGGAGTATCTCCAAAGTTTCATAGCACTTCCACTACCTCTCAATTTATTTTGATTTCTCAATCAAAATTGCAATTTTGTTATGAGTAAACATATATTCACGTGTCAAATTTTGTTTTATAGTTTTGCAAGTACACTCTTTTGGAGTTTTTAAACGAGAGGCAAATTAATTATGAATTTCCATTCCCCATTTCTTAAACGATTCATAATTTCCCATAATTTTTACCACTTATATCTTGATAATGCACTATTAGTTACAATAGACCTCTAAGATTTAATGGTTTATTTTTTATAAATAGATCAACCAGTTAAGATTAAAAAAACAATGAGGTTTTTGGTGGACCACCTTAAACATTTGTGGGTTAAATCTTGACGAAAATGACCAACTTGTTTAACATACACATATTTAAGAGACTCCGAAGAAACGAAAAGTTATTTATGAGATCAAAACCCTAAGAAACGAAAATAATTTATAAAATCAAAATGATACCTAAAAAATAATTAGGACGCCAAAAGAACATTTAAGTCTTGTTTTTAATATCACTTAACGGGCTAGCAGTGATATTCTAAAAAATTAAAAAATCGAAAAGAGTTTCATATATGTATTCAAAACAAGAGGTTAACCAGAACTTGGAATTGATGTTGAAGTTGAAGTTTAGTGGTGCCTTATGCAAAGCAAATGACAGATGAAGCACCCTTACTCTAAGGATGAGGATGTTGGTGACAAACTGACAATAGTGTCAAAATGGGGATGTTATTTACAATAAATTATAGTACATATTTAATTTTAATGACATTAACTTGCCAAGGAAACAAGAAATTCACCAAAATGTGTTTGTTAATTGTATATGGAAAAAAGTTATGAAAAATGAAGTGCATCGTTTGACCGTCGGTTGAGGGATGATAGGCTGATGACATCTTCAAAATAGTCACTAACAGTTTGAAAAGCTCTTTCCAGAAAATACTCACAAAGAGGGGATCACGGTCACTTAAAATTGACTCTAGAATGCCGTGAAAGGGTGCTTGAGAGGAATAAAGGGACTACACTTGGATAAACGATCAACAACCACCAATATAGCTTCATGCCCCAGAAGTAAACGTGTTGCCGAGACAATGCATCTGCCACTTTGTACACAATTTCTTAGTCAAACCCCAATAACTTAGCCATCCATTCTTGTTGATTAGCTGTAGTGATCCGTTGTTGAATCAAATGACTCAAACTTGTAAACATATCATAAGTCGTTCTCACAAATTCTCCTCAAACAGTCTCACAAAACTTATTTCAGTAGACAAGCTTAAATAAAGTCAATCAAACATGCAAGTATGGATTAAATTTTGAAGGAAAAGAAGTCTTAAAAAAAGAAAATAAGATTAGCTTTAAAAATGAATCAAAAGAAAATAGAAAAGAATATTTTTGGGGTGGGGGGATTGTTAAAATTCCCGGGTTTGATTTTTCTCATAGAAAAAAACATTAACATTACAATTAGTCATTGACATTAGTCATTTAAAAAAAACTTTTAATTAGGCTTGTTTTTTTTTTGTCAAGTAGTCTATTGACTATAGCTCACACATTTTAATTGTGGAGAAGCGGGTGTCTGAGTTCGAACCCTGACCCTGCGTATAATATGCAATATTCCTACTAACTGAGTTAAACTTACAAAGTTTATGTTTGAGCTTTAGTGTGTATAATAAATTATCCAAAAAAAAAAAATTAAAATCATACAACTGCTCTTCCGTTTTGGCACCTTAGAAAGTCACACGGCTACACAGGATGAAAGGTATTTGTTGGACCTTTTAACAACTTATCAATATTTTTCTTAATTTTATTTTTGTTTTTTATCAATTTATGAGTATAATATAGAGTTTTGTTAACGAGTGTCTTGGAGTACTATTTAAGTATTCCTAATGAATAAATTATTCTTTAAAAAAATTAAAGATTTCAATTTCCAATGCAATAAATGCACAAACTTTCATAAAATTTTACCACTTTTGGTGCTTAAAGAGTGCCTTAGAAGCACTCGTCAACATTTACCATATTTATATTATGGTTGGTTTTTGGGCACTTCCAACCCAATGAAATATGGATCCGACTGATGTTTACAAAAATGTTCCATGAGATTTTTGGATTATAGAATTCAAATAGAGTTTTCACCCTGTTTTTGGGTGGAAAATGAGTTTTTCAACAATTCAGATTATACCATCTGAAAACCCCAGTATAACATGACACATTTTTTATTTTGTTTGGATTATAAAATCCAAACAGTCCATGCGCAGTCCATGCGCACTCCTCTTATGCTAGGAATTCATGGAAAATTGGTTCGAAATTCGAATTATATAATGTAAATTGTATCAGTAAAAAGACCTAAGTCTTTTTAAGAACTATACTAAGTAGTAAGTATCATAACCCCTTCCTCGTGTTTCAAGTTATTGTTAGTTGTTCTTGTCGAGTCCCACTCAAAAATCCAGTTTTTCCAGTTTTCAAGCTATTTGATCGGATTGCTCTGAGACTTGGTCATAAAACCAGAAGAAGCAAAATCAAGGACAATCATTCCCATAAAAGGGATATGCCCTTCAAAATCCAAAATTCCATCATTTAGACCCATTTGTCTTTTTTTCCCTTCATATTCTCAGAAAAATCTCTAAAAATTTCCATTAGCTTTATTTGATTTTTAAATTTTTGTTGTTGGTATTTTTATGATTTTATTTGGCATGTCTTATATTATTTTTTTTGCTTTGTTTTTTCTTGTTTTTAAAAACAAAGTTCAAAATTGTTAAAGTGAGAGATATTATGATTTTTTTTTTGAAGGAAGAGATATTATGATTGTTGCTTATAGGGTTTGCATATTTCGGACTTTATAATCCCAAAATCAGTAAAACAAAAAAAAGCGTTCGGAGAATACAATCCAAACCAAAGGTATTTTCGTAAAAAAAATAGGGCGCGTAAAAAACTTGTAAGGAGGGAAAAGTAATAACTTGAAATGGATGCAAGCCTAAGTTTAGCCAAAGCCCGGAGTTATATAAGCTTAAGTTAACGGAAAAGAGAAAGGAAACCCTAATGCATTTGCACCACTACTTTGTCAAGAAAATTCGTCATCCTTAACCTTCAGTTGATTTGTTTCCTTTGCCAAAAAATTCATCATCCCCAACCTTCAAATATCAAACAAAATAATAATAGCAATGTCAAGAACAATTGTTCACTTTCATAGATCGTTTTTTCTTTTCCTCTTCCCTTAACCTTCATCGCCTATAACCTTCAAATATCGATCAAAATCGCAACAGCAACAATCAATTTGTTTCATTTTCAAAACTCTCTTTCTATGACCAAAAATTCCATCATCCCCGACCTTTATCATCAATTCTTTTTCATCCATGTCATTCTACATATTTTTTTAACTGAAATTTCAACCAACCAATTCAACTCGCTCAACACAACTGATAAACCGCATAAACTAATCTGACAAACCGCATAAACCAAAATCATTCAAACCGAGGCCACCAAGCGGGTGTAGATGGGTGGGATCTTTTTACCCAAAAACTTGAGATATCTCCATTTAAGACTTTATACCTATGAAGTACCCTTTATTGGGGAAAAATTATTTTGAGTATCTAATGAGTCAAGGTCCCAATGAAACATTTCAATCTTAAGTGGACCCGTATTTTTGTTAATATTGAGATATTAAAATATAATGATATTGAGTTATTGATAAATGATTAACGAGTCTCGTTCAAGAAACTTGTGTGAGATGCTCAGTTGGAGGGATTGAGTGCTTATTAGGTACTACTATTAAAAATAAAAAATTAATTATGTTAACATGTGTGACTCATTTAAGTATCTAAAAATGAATGTCTCCATTGTGAAAGTTCTTAAACACTTTGATCAAGAGATCAGTTAAAAATGTGTAATGCTAACAAATGTCACAAGGACATTGTTTGAGAAACCCACAAAATAAAATTTTGTCTTAAAAATAAAAGTTAAACATGTAAAAAAGACATAATGTCACAATTTTTTATATAAAAATTAATATTCGTAAGTATTTAAACAATGCTCAAAATATTTGTTCATATTTTAAAAAAGGTCTTGTTAACTAATGCCTCCAGGACACTAGTTAAGGAAATAAAAAATGAAATATTTGCATTGAAAACATAATTTTTTACACTTTTTTAACTTTGACTACACAAGTTTCAAAAACCTTATACTATATTTGGTTTCCTTAACCAGTGTCCGGGACATTAGTTAACATTTTCCTTAAAAAAAATATTATTTGTCCACTCAATATTTTTTAGTAGTAATTCTTAGTCTTTAGAGAGCACTCACATTCACAAACTAGAAAAAGAGAACCCAAAGAAAGCTACCTACCACTAAAGGGTAATGAGCTGTCAGACAAACTTTAATCAGTTACTGTCAAATTTATTTTCCTCCCATCTTTTCCTTTATTGGACTCTATACATCAATTTGTAGGCCCCAGGAACTAGCCAAAGCAAAAGGTTCATCTCTTTTCTATTTTCTAAAGCACCGGACAATGGACATAATGAAATCATTCTTGTGGAAGCCATGTGATCGTCTCATTGGTTTTTGCCAATATGGTGCTAGCACACTTTTGGTCGTCATGAAACTTGCGAGCACACTAATATTAGCCTTCTCCTTTCAAAAAAATTATTTAGTTAGGATTACATCAGATAGGCTTTATACATTTCATAATCATTTTCAATTACATTTAGACAGAATTTTGCATCTTAGACAAATCCATCAAATCTTGCGAGTCTCTTTGGGGGACTCTTCAATACCTAATATTAAACATGCTTTCCCAACCTGTGAATGTGCTCAAGTAATTTAATTGTTTAAATGCTATCTTGATTGGGGAAGTAATTTCATATAAAGCGAAGTAAAAATCAAATATATAAGTCCTCAAGACATCCGATAAAATTAAAACAATATATATATACATACATATATATATAGGTCACACATGGCTACCTAGCATGTCTTAAATCATAGTAATCGATCAATTTCACAAAATTAGATGGCACTTTAATTTGTAAAAACTCAAAAGTATAAATTTTACTATAATAACTAGGTCTAATTCATCATCAATTCAAATATGCAAATAACATAGTAACATAGCAATTTTTTATTTTTTTTTACAAAAACATAGCAAAGTTGCTATGCTCTTTCTTAAAAAAGATAAAAAATAAATTCAGTGGTGGTGTTAGTTAGTCATTGATTCAATCATACTACTAGCAAAACCTTCGTCTGTAGTACATCTTTATCCTCTAATAATCATTTGTAGTTTGAGATTCATTTCTAGCCTTTTATCGGGGAATGATTGATGAGCAAATAATTCCCATATCAGAACTTGCTTTAGAAGTTTGATTCTTTAAATATCCATTAAGAAATTATTACGTTTAGGAAAAATAGAAGAGAGTTATGCAGAATGCAGATACCTGTGTCAAAGTCAGCGACATCAATGAATATGTCCCATGCCCCATGACCATGCAAAGTGGCAGTATCTTCTATAGAGCTTCTACATATCCATTATCCACTTGGTTGGTAATTTATTTATGTAGATCCAGCAGAGTCATGGTTTTTTGGTCTATACCAGAGGGCTCAAGACATGTGAAAGAACTGCAATAGTATTAGTATAAGGAAAATTTTAATGAATGTGTTTGGTGCATTCTTTAAAGAACTTAAATCGTAAGTTTTTTTTGCAAATATGTGTATTTAATACTTTAAAAATTAAAGTATTTGACAATTTTATGGAATAATATTTTAATTTGAAATTCTTAAAAAGTGCACTGTGATGCTTATTAATAAGTCCCTGATGGATTCCCATTTTACAAAGTCATAAATAAAAGCAGTGTTTCGTATTTTTATTTGTGTAAAAAACATTTTTATTATAAAAAAAGGTCAAACTTGAATTAACTTCTTAATTATATATATGGTTTTAATTTGATCAAAATAAAATCGTGCACCTGTATGTGTGTTTATGAAAGATGAATACAAGTGATGAATTTTTGTAATATGATAAAATCATTGATTATAGATTGAAGCATATTGACCTTCATAAACAATTCGAGCTTATATGCATATACATTAAAATGAATGATCACAAAATATGTTATAAAATACTTTTGTGTATCGAAGATGGTGGTATTGGCTTGGGACATGGGAGTGTGCTCCTCCTCGAGACCTCAAGTTCGATTCTCTCTGGTATCAATTTAAGTGAGCTAATTTAGCTTCTTAAAAAAATGTTGAAGATAGTGTAAAAAAAAATATGGACACACTTTAATAGAATTAGTGATCCGTCCCATGAGCAAGACTGACAGAGACATTGTAGTATACAAGAGTCGGGGTTTGAATTATGAATTTTCTACTTATTTTTTTGAGGAGTCCTATATCAAGCGAACAATTTGTTCGAGAGTTCATGATAGAGTATATTGTAGTTAAAATGAGTAAATGAAAAAAGAGATTCACGAGCTGAAATCAAGTGATAGTCGGGCAATATAATTAAATAAGAGTACAATGTAGTAATGTCGTTTTTCTTACGGTTTTCATTTATGGTGGTCAAATTCCATGGTTTGTTTGAAAATTGGCTAATATCTTTACCCAACATTGCTACTTTGTAATTATTTCGGGTTTCCATAGTACACCTTGTACTTTAGAGAAGCCTAACTTTGTTAATATATGTATCATTTTTTATTGTTAAAAAAAAATAAAAATATCGTGAAAATATTTTCATTATACACATCATTTCCCTATTTTATTTAAGTAGTGAATTTTTAGTCACGGCACAACTTGACAATTTTTTTTTATCTAAAGTGCAATTGTCTATAATTAAAAAGTTTACTCCTCGTCCACTTGAAAACTACACTAACTACGATCAGGTGGTCATCGGTGAATCTAACAATTCTCAAGCTTGTATTTTATTGAGTAAATTACACTTTCTATTTGAATTACACTATTCTCCCCGCTTATTTTAAAAGCATACACTCCCTTATTTTCTTATTTAAAATATATTAGAAAACATTTCACTCTCCACCCGTAAGAAAAACTTGAATTACATTGTCTTCACTTTTATGTTAAAATCTACACTTTTCTCCCTTAATATCTTTTTTCATTTATAATAATCTAGCTAAAAAATAAATATCTACCGCACTCCGAAAAAAAGTATTTTTGGTCCATTTTAATATAATCAAAATTCGAATGCATATTTTTTCGCTATTTTTTTTCAAATTTTATTAACATATAGTTTTAAATCCTATTATAAAATATGAAACAACGCAAAAAAAATCACTTGGGTTAGCCTGATGGTATTGACTTAAGACCTGGGAGTGTGCTTCTCCTCAATGTCTCAGGTTCGATCTCCCCGGTGCTAATTTGGATGGGATAATTTACCTTCTTTTTTTTAATGAAACAACACAAAATTAAAATATGTGAAAAATTACTAAGTCCTAAAGTGTGATTATTTAAAAGTAAATTTTATACTCTAAATTATAAAATTAATAATAAAACATTTAAATTTTATTATCATTGACATTTAAATAATAAAGAAATGGATTAATTTTCTTAAATGGTGGTTCAGAATTAGTATATACCATAAAAATAATTATTTATGTTAAAATATATTAAAGTGTGGTGCATATTTAATTATTAAGGGAGGAGATTCTAATTCAAACATCTCATAGAAAAGGGGAGTATAAATTTTGTTTTTCAAGAGAGATGAGTGTATATTTTTAAGATAAGAGAGGATGATAGTGTGATTCAAGCTTCTCTCTAGGAAGAAAAGTGTAATTTACTCTATTTTATTTACTGTTATACAATAAACTTAAATAAAATACATATAGAAATTGAATCGTTGAATTGAGCATGGGTCTCTTTGGATTGACTTATTTTTTTAGCTTATGAAAAATAACTTATACAAATAAGTAAACTTTTATATTAATTTATAAGTTTTCATTAATGAAAATTATATCTTCACAAACAGTTTTTTCATAAGCTACATTGGCAAACTTCTAAATAACAAGTACAAACTTATTTATTTGCATAAACTGTTTTACATAATCTCAAAATAAGCTTAATCCAAACGGCCCCATATCGACATATATCCTCTTCCTTAATGGTAAAAGTCTACATAAATCGTACAACCCTACATGAGAAAATATCATCTTCCTTAAATCTTACGGAGTATGTAAAAGTCCACATAATTTAATTTCTTTTTAATGACTTAGACCAATACTTTTCTTTTTTTCTTGATAAGCCAAGAGCAAAGTGACATAAAAAAGAATAATGCCCAACTAAGTTGGCATCCTACTCTAATCTGTTGCCAATTGCTCATAAATATTATTAAAAAAAGAGAAAAATTACATATAAAAACTGGGGGGACATAAAACCTGACCCAGTCAACAACCCCAGTGGGCAAAACATAAAAAAAAACCATAAATGGATTTAACCCTAAACAATTCAAGAGGGTCTAAACTTTGGCGAATAAATCGATCGTCAACACGAATCGCTTCACGTACCATCAACTCCCTGCAACAACGGCAGCAAGCAATAACAACTCTTTCGAGTCCATACAGTCCCATGCCAGTCAATCAAGGATGACTGGGATACATTTTTAATGGTGTAAGAATCAACGGCCAACACCGAAAAAAATCATGAACCAACGGCCCCTGCAACCAAATACAACAGCATAACCAGCCCTTTCGAGTCCAACGAACCAGTAAACAACGAACCAGATCAAAAAGTCCAACACGACGACAAAGAGGTTTTGAAGCAAAACCTGTATAACAAAGAACCATAATTCTAATTTTTTCTTGAAACAGAACAAAGCAACCCTCCAGTACAGCAGACACAATCCAAAACTTATGGACCCGCAGATCTCAACAGATCTGGAGCCAAACCAGGAACCAAAGTTGGGAAAAGCAATTCACCGAGCATCACGACGACGGAGACACATCGAGGCAATCTGATAACAAACACCAACGTCGTTCACAGAACACCACCTGCACCACCGGATCTGGAGCGAAACTACCCTTATGGGTTTTGAAAACCAAAGGCATGGAGCACCTTTGAATGCTCCAGCACCAAAACCGACGCGGGTGGTGGCCGAGCCCACACCAACACGTTCAAGAACCGGCACACCAGACCACCGGTCGACACCACAAGGCAGAGCCGTCGACGATTCTGGTGTTCAGACACCCCAAACGAGGCAAAGGGTGGTCCGGAGGACCACCGTCGCTCGTCGCACCAACATCCATGGTGGCTACATCGAAAGGGTTTGGATTGAAGAGAGCGGCGCACGTTGTTGGTCTGGTTATACAATACAATAACACAAAATGAAGCTTTACAGATGTTCACTCTTCATCTTTTTTTTATAACTTGATTATGTATCTATATGCGGGTTAGCTATATTGTGTTCGTGATAAGTGATTATTTGCTAGGATTGATTAAAGTTAATCCACTTGATTTGATTTATCACCATGTATTTTTGTTTCAGTTGTACGGATCATGTCTAATATACCTCAGTCTCTAGATCCTGCTGAATGAAGCTGCTAAATTTTATTAAAAATATTTTCATGAGGGATGATACGTTACCCACCAATGCCACCATCCTATAGGCTGAGGCCGGTGCTTAGATCAATACAACAGCACATGGTGTTTTCTTTGAAATATTTAAAATGTCTACCAACTACACACATTTTAAAAAAGGTTTTGCTAGAAGCCACCCATGAAGGTGTCTTTTAGCAACCCACATTTCGAGGTGTGACTTTCAATTTTTAGTTATAACTTTGCTAAAAGACACCTTCATAAAAATTAGTTGGTGTCTTTTAGCAAATGCTCATAGAATAACTTGCTAAAAGAGACTTTCATAAAAGATGTCTTCTAGCAAAACCCTTTAAAAAACACGTACAAACTGTACCAAAATAAACATGCAAAAAACTTTTCTGCTAAAAAGGGAAAAACATAATAAATAAATTAAGACAAATGTTAACAAATACATAAATGATAAGTAGACACAAAATATCAGACACAAATACAACACTATGGACAATTTTGTCATTTCAACCATAAAGCAGGGCTAATTTTGTAAAATCCCCACATCCCATCTTCTTGTTATCTTCACTGTCTTCTCTCTATTCTTCTCCGCACCACCATCCTTCTCACACCACCGTCTGTTGTCCTCACCGCTGCATTCTCCTTCCTCAACCACCATCGTCCTCACCGAGAATTCAGATCTGTTAAGATCTTCGCCGCCACGCCGGTGCCGACCTTCTTCTCTGCAGCACTGCCTTTTCCTTCATCTTCTTTGCAGACCTATAAGTGACGATGTCGGTGAGGACCAAGTCGGAGAAAAACGACGTCGATGATCGCAACACTGTCTTGCTATATCTTCTTCGTTTACCTGCAAGTGACGACGCCGGTGGTCACAAGATGTGTGGACAGCAGGTTGCACGTGTGAGAGAGAGGATGACAGAGAGAGATGGATTGAAGGAGAAACATGTTAAGGAAATAAAAAAAAATTGAAAATGTAGGTATAAAGTAACAGTGAATATGATATCTAAACAATGTTTGTTTTTTCTGTGTTCATTTATCTTTTCTGTAGCAAATATCTTAAATATACAAGTTAAAGAACCAAAAATATAAAAAAATTATTTTATAATTTGTTTAAATGAACGATTTTTAAAATTCAAGGAGTTAAATACAACTTTAAAAAAAAATCAATCATATCTTTGGTTGTTTTTACGTGTCTTCCAAGATACTTTGCAAAAGTTTATGTAATGAGAAATATTGAAACACTTTTTTTTTAATGTTATCGTAAACACTCATTCTTTTATTAAGTTAAATCATCCTATGTTTCATAATTTTATGTGAAATTTGTTTTTAAAGTATGAGATCTATATTTATTTAGCGTGGGAAAAATGCGAGTGTTATAGAGTGTTAAAAAGGAGTAAGTTCAGCCCGATGCACTAAAACTCTCACATACACATGAGCCGGAAGAGATCAAATAATTAAATAAAATCAACAAATATTTGATTTGACATTTTGAGGATAAGGGTTTCTTGTATTGATCATGCAGTACCTAAGATCCTCGGTGATGGCGTTGAATGATTTATGAGTAGGGTATTTGCGTCAACGACAACCTTCTCCGCAGACATATGGGATGGTGTACTTGTACACACATCGACAATCAAGTCTGTGTGTAATATAGGATTCCTTTATATCAACAACTCTAGTCCTCAAGGGACACAACTGTGAGCATATTACGAGGAGATGGCCTCTGATCCAGACGAGAGGGTTTATATTCCTTCCATGAGTCATTACTCTCGTGCAGTCCTGCAAAAGGTTCATATCATGGTCCCTACAGACCTTATGCAAAGAGTCACTTGTAACACTTCTTATGTTAAGCCTTAGCACAAATCAGAACACTTTTTTGTTGGGTCACAATAGGAGCCAGGGGGGACCATGCACATACAAGCTGAACAACCATACAAGCCAGAGAGAACCACACTCTTACCCAAAACCTTAAGTGTGGGTCCATCAATTCCTCATGCTCACCCCTCAAACAGGCGCTCTTTCAACTGCACACACTTATACTTGTACCGCCGTTGTCTCTGCACACAACGAAACCTGTCGCCTGAACACCCATGGTCAGGTAGCCAAGGGGGACCATCCACATCCAGGCAGAGCAACCCCACAGGCGAGAGACACCACACTATTACCCAAAAACTTAATGGCTTGTTTGGTAGGCATGAAATAGGTAAATAGAGTAGAGAGAATAAGGGGAGAAATGTACGCTTTCTTTTCTTTGGAGCAGAAGAGAAATTGTTGCGACAGATAAAAAACCTATGGGTCCCGTCTTTTTTTCTTCTTTGCTCTTGTGCGGAGAAAGAGGGAAGATAAGCAATTTTTTGATGTTATTCCTACTATGCCCTTGTCTCCTACCTAGTTTTTTTTACCACATTCAAACTCAGCTTTTCTTTATTTGCTGAACATCCATTGTATTTGCTGAAACATATACAAACTCAGTTGTTCCAATCCATGTGCAGAGAAAGGTATTGCGATGAAGGTGATGATGTAATTGGCAATTTTAACTTTTTCTTTATGGTGAATTCTAGGGCGAGGGTCCAACTAAGTCCCTCATCAGTGAACCACTTTTTTTAATCATTAGATTAAATAAGGTGATGTGAACCCATTATTCGATACCGCGTAGAATCAGATCTCTAATCTTTTCCTCTTTGCATCTACATTCTCTCTCCCCTAACACCGCCATTGCATAATGGCATGGCTTATCGGAATTCATCGACTCAGTTAACTGTTAAAATCCACCTTTTTATTCCTCCATTTTATTTCATTTCTAAAACCTTACACGTTTTTTCTTTCCATTATGATTTAGGTTAAATTTTATAATGTTTCTTCTAACGTATAAACTTGAAAAATAAAAAATTAAGTGATACAAAAATCAAAATCATATGATTGAAAGATAAGGTGGTAACAGTGAGTGAACACATCGAACTTCATCAACGTTTAGAAGAGGGAGATTAGTCACTTTAGTCCCTGAATGCAAATAAATTGCAAAATAGTCCTTGCATGTAGACTCTGCTAGTCAATTTAGTCCTTGAATGCAGACTCCGTTAGTCAATTTAGTCCCTGAATGTAGACTCCGTTAGTCACTTTAGTCCTTGAAATTGACTAACAAAGTCCACATTCAGGGACTGTTTTACAATTTCTTAACATTCATTGACTAAAGTGACTACTCCTTTCATATTCAGGGACTAAAGTAACTAATTCCCCTTTAGAAGAACTATCCCATAAAAAACACAATTGTCAAAAGAGCATGAAAAAGTGTTGGCCAAAGTGGAGCTTTATTCCTTTAACATTTGAAGTCTGAACTAATGTTCTGGAGGTTGTGGGCCTTGTGGCTATGTCACGGGGCTTCAATTCCATTTTAATAAAAATTGCCATGGTTGTGTTGGTGATTTTCGGGTGTTCTAGATGTTTGCAAATAGAAGGTTAAGAGGATGGGAGATGGTGGTTACAAATAAGGAGAGAAAACCTGCAGCGGTTAATTAGCATTAATTAAGATATACTTTGACAAAGGTGGAAGGGTGGCACTTGGCAGAGAACCACCGTGACAAAAGAGTGGGGAGGGTAAGAGGTGATAAGTGGGAGAGAAAAGAAAGAATGAAGTTATGGGGTTCAATCTAGTGTGGCTGCCACATGATACCATCTCATAAGTTTCTTCATCTAATGATTTTTAATTGTGGTCCACTCAAATTTTAGGTGAGGGAATTAGTTAAACCCTCGCCCTAGAATTCACCTTTCTTTGTTTCTAAAAACGAAATTGTAATATATAAGACGAAGTACACGAGAAGATTTTTTCTTTTCTTTTTTCTTTTGACAAAATATGAGAAGCCGAGTTTAAATTGTTTCGGAGGGTTTTTCAATTAATATGTAAATGTAGATGATGAAGTGGAACAACCAAATGGGTTGTTGTCTGGTGTGATTTTTTTTTTGTGTGGTGTGAGTTACCAATTAATTGATAAAATCAAAAAGTAAATTAGAGATGAGTAATCTAAATTTTTTACTCGTGGGTTTTAGGAAGAGGGAAGTTTTTTTTATGGAGAGGTAGGAAAGGGGAAGTTGTTGAGTTGGTCTAATAAAATTAAAATATTAAATTACTAAAATAAATTAATAATAAAACAATGAAATCATTTTAATTAAAAATTAATTAATTTATTAAGTAATATAATAATCAGTTAAATTATTTCAATTATTTAACCTGCTCATAATTAAATTAAGTGATTGAATTAATTAAATTATTTTAATGTGAGATTTTTTTTATCTGAAGGGTATTTTTGTACTTTTTGTTATAATCAACACTTTTCTCTTCTCTATTTCATTCATCTTTCTTTTATACCAAACAACTTATCAAATCTACTCTATTTTTCACCTTTTTATCTCTTTTGATACTCTCTCTTACATATTTCTCTCTTCACAATTTCTCTTATAAAACAAACACACCTTAAGAAAATGAGTTTATTGATTCTCTCACTTATAAAATATTCAACCTCCAGTTTTCTATTCGATGTGGGACATATAACTCACACTTGCACACAACAGTTTTAACATGTTAGACTTGATCTTATGAACACACAATTTCTCGTTAAAAAGATAAATGTTATTCAAACATCTAAAAATCAACAACAATTTGATAATTCATATGACAATAGATAATTTATAAGAGGTAATTGTCACTTTCGTCCATGAATGTGTAATGATTAGTCACACTAGTCCTTTAATCTATCAAAATTTTAAATTAGTCCCTGATTGTGCTCTTTCTTGGTCAAAATAGTTTCTCACGCTAAAATAGTCTCTCAATTTTTATAATAACTCTTCTTATATATGGATTGAAATGACAATAAGTAAATACTTATAAAGACGAATATAACAATAAGTAAGTATATTGAAGAACTAATATGTTAATATTAATGAAGAAATTATTCTGACTAACAAAATCTACAATCAAAGACTATTTTAAAATTTTGATATATTGAGAGATTATTGTGACTAATCGTTAGGAAGTAAAGTGACCGTTATAACTATTGATGTGATAATAAAAGATATACAAATAATTTATTAAAAAAAAAGACTGAAATAATAAATTGATAACTATTGATGTGATAATAAAAGATATAGAAATAATAAATTGAAAAGAGAAAATAATATTCATATGATATTTATTTATAGAGTTTTGGACAATAAAAGATTTCTAGATAACATTTCTCCATATATCGCTTTTAACACATTTCCCATAAAATAATAGTATTTTATGAAAATTTGCGATCAAGACCCCCACATCACATGGCACATGTTCTGTTTTCACACACAACTGATCAGAAGAGAACAGTGACTTTTCATGAGTTAAATTTGTAGTACTCTTACTTTTATAACTATGATGATGATGAGCCCACCTCACACGTGTTTTTGTCGTTTTAGAAAAATTGGGTCCCATTTCATATAAAAGTTGTCACATTTGTATTGTTTAACTTTGTCAGTGGGCTCCACCAGTCAGTGATGACGAGTGATGGGTCCTACTTTTATGCTGAATCTGTCTTTCCCTCCCATCCATGCCTGCCTGTCACTGCTCGGCATCTGTTTCAGAAAAGACCTTGTTCAATTGTTAAGATAGGACACATTAGAATGGGGCACATACACATCTATCTAGCTCAACATAAACATTGTTATAAATGATAAATTAGTTTCTTGCTAAGTAGTAATAGATTTGTTAATTCATATTAAAAAAATTCCAATCAAGATATTGAGGTAAAAATGAGAGAAAATGTAATGTTAATTGAAATAACATCTGAAAGATAGTTATGAACTTGTGATCTTGGACTACCTTAGTTATAAACTTATATTCATCTCATATTTTATTTAATGTAATGTTTTTAACACCCTTACTTTACGCTCATAAATGAATAATATATGAAGTCCGAGTAGTTCAATAACGGTGACTTCATAGTCGAGATGAACAAGCCAATTATAAGTAGGTTTATTATTATTATTATTTAGAATTTGAGTTGAGTTTGTAAAGAGAAGTCTCCCCCACCCCACACATACATTTATGTTCACGTTATATCTCATTCAAAGCGAAAATTGTCTTCGAAAAGATACACTATAAACTTGTGAGAGAAAACTCTTACCAAACAACTTAACTTTAATCCCACAAACTTATTTGCCATAGTTTGCGGTTTAATCTTGGCAACTAGCTAGAGTCTATATGTGTACCACGGTTTTAGGTACGTCGACGAGTGTTTCATATGATTAATTTCGATGTGACAATTTGGTGGGTTTCCTTTGCAATGTAAAACAAGCAATTTCAGATTCAAGAGGACCAAAACGTGTCTGCCAACTACCATTGTAATAGTTTCATCCCTAACAAATTTTTGGTTTTTTCAAATACATTTTATTTCAGTTAATGAATTGAAACAAATTACTGTCAACTTGTTATGCCTAGTGTACTGATTGATAACAATTTGTACACTCCTTGTCGATATTGTAATCCTAGTTTCAAGTTTGATGAATGTCTTGTTGAGCACATTATTTAGGATTGTTTTACAGCAATAACTAGTAGCATGATTATGATCAAACATATTCTTGTTAATACTTTTGACAAGTATTTAAAATTTATGTTTTTAAGTTTAACCATACTCAGCTATTATATTTTGTTATATATTCACATCTTGAGCCTTGAAGTAAATGTTTCATTGTACTACTATCCTTTTTCCCGAAACACAATGTACCACAATCTTTTTCACTAATATTGTTGTCTTTATGCTTTATCTAAAGTTGTTTTCTTTAACTGGCTGGTTGATTGTTATATAGATATCCATCCTCAATAAATGTTTTCTTCTTGTGGTTACACATGTATCAGCAAAGGCAGTATATGCAGCTAATGTGTAAGTACAAAACGACTTATTTTGTGCACCCATTGACGTGTTTCATGTTTGTGTAGCACCAATATATATAGCAGAAATAAATATCACTTTGTGCATGTTTAGTTTCTTTTATTAAAGAAAGATAAAATTTATTCTAGAAGCATGAGATTAAATCTAAAATGTTTGAGAATTTTTCACTAAAATCACTTTTGTCCTCCTTAAAATCAAGTTAAAATACAATAAATAAGGCATGTAATAGGAAGATTTTTATTTTTTGAAAGGAGATTAATATTTTTTGGAAAATGTTGACGAGTGCCTCTGAGACGCTCTTTAAACATTTTAAATAGTACGTTTTTAATGAAAAGTTGTGTATTGAATGCATTGAAAATTGTAATAGTTGACTTCTTAAGAGAATAATTACTAAATATAGGATGCTTAAAGAGTGCTCCGAAAACACTCGTTAACAAGACCCATATTCTTTTTGTTGTTGTTAGAGAAAAATAACTAATACCAGTGTTAGATGTTTGATTAGAGATAAGCTTCACCTCCTTTCTAGGTTTTCTCTTCTTATAATACAATAAATAAGGCATGTAATAGGAAGATTTTTATTTTTTGAAAGGAGATCAATATTTTTTTTTTTTGTTGTTAGAGAAAAATAACTAATACCAGCATTAGATGTTTGATTAGAGATAAGTTTCACCTCCTTTCTAGGTTTTCTCTTCTTATTCATTTATTAGAACCATCCTCTACATCTTTTTTCTCTTTTATAATCAATCACTTGGTCGTCAATGTTGTGGACTCATAGACATGATTCTAATCATTTTAATTTAATCACAATATTTACATGCATTTTACCGTTTTATATTATCAACTTGAATGCTCTAAATTTGTGCTTGAATCTGATTAGCTCTACTAATTTGAATGAGTATCTCGTCTTTCAATAAATGAAAAATGTTAACGAGTGCTTTTTAAAAATTTTAAATGATAATTCTTTTATAAGAGTTTGTGCTATCAGTACAATCGAAATATTTGAATTTCTTAAATAATAATTTCTTATTTTAAAATCTTTAAAGAATATCCCAAAGGAGTTGTGTTATTTGAATATCCATATATGTGACAACTTTTGTGACAACCAAAATTTTACAAAGGAAGTGAGGTATTGACACAAAAATCAAAGCAATAGAGAGAGAAAATAAAAAGATAATGTGAGTACGAGAGAGAAAATTGTTACAAAAGTTGTCAAAAATGGTTGTTCAAATATCATTTCTCATCCCAAAGACACTCGTTAAGACCCGTCGTAAATAAACAATTATTTGTAAATAAACAATTATTACTACTAGTTTTTTTTTTCCTTCCAATAATTTCTAATCCATCATTACTAATCCATCAACAATTAACTTTATTGGCTTTACTCTCTTAACAAAATGATTTGTTGACTTAATTGGACACCCTTGTTAGCCTCTATCTAGTCTATAGCCCCATAAAAATAACACCGTTACTAAACAAACGGTCGAAAAACCGAAGCACCACCGGACACAACCGGTCTCCAACATTTGCATTTGGCTTGAATTTGGGTTCATTTCAATGCTATCTATCTAACTATGGTAACGCTTCATCTAACCCAAGTCACATTCTAACCCCACTTGGGTTTACTATATAATAAACATTGTGCTATTGAGAACCCCGCTGGTTCACATCTTTTGCTCTAATCAATCTCCCTCCATTATAGTCTTGTAATTTCATTTACACTATTTTACGTCTATACCATAGTAATAATAGTAATAATAATAATACTAATTTTACTGTGTTAAAAGAAGGATAAGATAAGAGAACATTGAGATTTGTGTTTTTTTTTTAATATTATTGTTTATAGTATTGAAGTAAGTTTATAAGTTTAATTGTGGGATTTTTCCTATGTGTATGAATTGTTTGATGGATGAAGTAGGAGAAGTTGTGAAAAAACATGAACATGTGAAAAAACATTCACTAACGTTGTTAATAAGGATCAAAAGAGTAGCTACTACTAGTACTAGCTAGTTTCTTCTAGATTTTATATAAGATCCTATTTTCACTCATGAAGAGACTCAACAACACCTCAGATTCTTCTTCAACTCCTCTCATCACAATCTCTCCATCAACAGGTTAACCATTAATTTCAGACATAGATCTATGTTTGTGTTTTTTTCTTTCTTTCTATTTTTAGAAGGTACCATGTTTTTTTACTTTTACGTTGGTTATAGTAATTATGTTACTACTTACTATTATTATTTGTATACTTATGTTTTTTTTTTTGCATTGATGTAGAGGAACATAGTCCAAGGAACAAACATGTGTATGGTATGGAGTTTCAATCAATGATGTTGGATGGATTTGAGGAGGAAGGGTGTGTTGAAGAAACTGGTCATCATTCTGAGAAGAAACGTAGACTAAGAGTGGATCAAGTTAAGGCTTTGGAGAAAAACTTTGAGGTAGAAAACAAGCTTGAACCTGAAAGGAAAGAGAAGCTTGCCATTGAACTTGGGTTGCAGCCTAGACAAGTAGCTGTTTGGTTCCAAAACAGGAGAGCAAGATGGAAGACTAAACAGTTGGAAAGAGATTATGGTGTTCTTAAAGCTAATTATGATGCTCTTAAGCTCAAGTTTGATGCAATTGCTCAAGATAACAAAGCTTTTAACAAGGAGGTATAAACATCCATAATCCACAGTAGTAACTTAACTATGTAATTTAGTTTCTGAAATTATAAGTGCAATAACAACTTAATTAAGCATTTATATCATAATCACTTATCATATAAGTACTTGTGAATAAGCTATTATTATAATACAAGATCAAATTAAGTCAATAGTCAAAGTATTTTCATGTAAGTTATAAGTTGTTTTCATAATTTATTCTGAAGAGCTTGTGTAAATAAGCTAAGAACAACTTATGACTTATTTAGAAGTTGTTTTTCTAAGCACTCTTTTAAAGTCGCACAAGCACTTGTGTCTAAGCTATAATAAATCAATCCAAAGATTTTTAAGCTGGTTATTTAGTGAATGTTTGGATTGGCAGTAAATTTAGCAAAATCACTCTGGCATCGTGAATTTGTGAAGCTATGCGCTCATGTGATTATGCCAAACTCAATTGTGGGCAAGTATTTAACCTTTTTTAGGAAAAAATGTATCATAAATTTCAAGTTAATTATCGAAAGTGAGTGATTAATTTGTTGTATTTGCAGATTAAGGAATTGAAATCAAAGCTTGGAGAAGAAGAAAAAAGCACAATCAATGTTTTGGTGAAGGAGGAGTTAACCATGCTTGAATCTTGTGATGAAGACAAGCATAACCCATCTTCAGAAACATCAATTCCTAGTTCAGAATCCAAAGATCACTTGGATTATGACTGCATAATCAACAACAATGATGTTGGTATTGGTGAAACTTCTTCACTCTTTCCGGTAGACTTGAAAGACGGTTCTTCGGACAGCGACTCTAGCGCAATTTCTTCCTCCGGGGTCCTTCAAAGTCAGCAGCACCTTTTGTTGTCTCCTGAATCTTCCTCCATGAATTGTTTCCAGTACCAGAAATCTTATCATGTGAAGATGGAGGAGCACAATTTCTTAAGTGCGGATGAGGCGTGCAATTTTTTCTCGGACGAACAAGCTCCAACCCTACAATGGTACTGTCCTGACCAGTGGAGTTAAAATTAAAAGCAACAAAAAGGTTAAGAATTTTAATGTGAAAAGAAATAATTTCTTTAAGAGATGTTGCAAGGTTTTTATGGAAGAAGGTATAACTCAATATCTTTGTAAAAAAATGGCTGGTTTGGACATCAAAGGTAACAAAACTATGGCTATGAGTTGTTGCATGTGAAGAAAAAGAACAGAAGGGTTGGGGAAGGCTGCTTGTGGCAGCTACAAGGATGGTTTGGGGATTAAGGTTGATTATGGCTCTGGTATGGTATGATATGAATAATTACTAAGTGGTAATAATGAAAATCCATGCTGTACATTTTTTTTTAATTCAAGCATCAAAATTTGCTTTTATCTTTCTTTTAGTTTACTGTTAAAATTAATAAAGTTCAAATTTAACTTGAAAAATAATTCGGTTCTTTAGCTTAGTGGTAAATAGCTCAAATTTTACTTGAAATATAAAAGGTGCATAAAGTTTTTCACTGAAGAGCCACGAAAAAACCCTCATTTTCGAAAAACCCTAAGCTGCTGCACAACATACACCACTAGGATTGCGGTGTCTTCCCTTCTTCACAGGCTGTTGCTCCTCATCCCCGTGGTTTCCTTTGACTCATTCGCCTTTGCGCATTTTTGCTATGCCAATATTGACAAGAAAAGCTTGACACCGCGACTCCTTGACCTATGCACGGCCTTTGACATGGGCATTCACCCTATTCTTTTGAGGTTCTCCTACTCATCAAAGGAGAGGTTTTGTGCGTGTTCTTACATCGCCAACACTTGGGTTGTTGATCAGTCATTGTTATGCATCAAATTTTGTTGTTGAAATTCATCTTCTATGATCCTCCATCGTGCTTTCAAGGATGTTCCTTCACAGTTAACTATGCAAAGATGTACCTTCAGTCCAGAGTTACGCAACACAATTGATGTCCATGATACCCAGCTCTTGAAACCTTGTATCAAGGGAGACTCGTTATCGGTTAAAATTTCAAAGGAGTTATATGTGGGTTGAAAAATTTCTAAAACAAGCTACCATAGATTAATGCTCACACTTTAAAAATCAAGAGACCCTTTGATCCAAATTAACTCAATTTTGAAAATCGTTATGATGACACTATCATTTATGACTTTTATGAATTTTGTTTGTATATCAAATGTGGACGTGCCGGAGTGGTTATCGGGCATGACTAGAAATCATGTGGGCTTTGCCCGCGCAGGTTCGAATCCTGCCGTCCACGATTTTTACTTTTGGGCATCCCAAGAGGACTTGAGAAGCATCCATGTTTCTGCAACTTGATATGCTGCGTTTGTTACAATGGACTCCCCGACTTTGGTTGGAGCAAACACAGGCAAATAAACATCCAATGTTGGATATTGGGAACCTAGGTTTATATTTGACATTGCTAAGGGTCCTTGTTGATATTTCATATGATTTCAGACTCTTAAGTCTTAACATCTCAATATGCAATTGAATTTCCCTAAAAAAATAAATGCACTCGAATTGTCCGATGTTGGACGGTCAACGAATCTTGGATAGACATTATTATCAATTTACCATCTTTAAATTTGAATTGAGTTGAACTTAATCTTTACAAAATTGACTTATTAGATAAAAAAATATCTTGTAATTTTTTTTTTCATCTAAGAGAATCCAAATTAAAGTAGACTATTTATTATTGCTAGAGTAGATGCGGCAGCAGCAGAGAAGAAAAACTTGTGATATGAGATAGGAGAGAACAAGAACATGGTCCTACAATACAATACATGTGGGTCATCCTTTCTCTGTTTGCTTTGATTCTCATATTGGTAGAGCCATGTGATGTATGGGTCCCATACCATGGGTACATGGAACGTGTCATTTTCAAACTTGTCCCAGTCGCGTAGAAATAAGAACAAACCCGGAAGCTGAATGACGGGAGAGTGTATAGTTCCTTGTTTGGACTCTTACCATTCTTGATGATCCACCCACCTACCATTGTGAAGAATTTCTGCACTTAACCTACAACATAATATTCATATATCTTTGTCCATTCTCAAATTTAGATTTGGATCCCTCTTCATCAAAACTATCTTTATCTCATCTCTATCTATAATTTAGTTTTCTTTAAAAAGAAATATATATTTTTTGTTTTAAAAATTCGGTATTCGATTAAACTGATGAGTCTAATTCCACCTTCATTTACAAGACTCATTTAATGTGTATGGATTAGCCCACCACAATTGATATGATAGAAAATTTAGTTTCTTCTTTAAGGGAAGTTTTGAAGTTTTATAGTTTCTATAAAATTGTGAATTTGGAACTAAAATTTCATTTCATGTCATGAATATTAGAAATTTCAATTTTAAATTTTAATATCATGAATTTATATTCCAATGCTAATTTAATTTTGAAATTCAACATCGTACTTAAAAAATCAACATCGTAGTTAATACTCTTTGAAAGAGTATTTGAACCCACAAATATGGTTCATTTTTTAACGTAATCGTTTGAAGCGCAAATGAAATCATGATTAAGAGTTTACAACCAATCATGAGACTAATTTTCAAATTCAACAACAATTACTATTGTCATTTGTTAAAATACTTTTCCAAATGACTAAATTCAAATGACTAATGATCTTAATTAAAGACTAATTGTTTAAGAGAATCAAATCTTGAATCTCATCCACAAGGCCTATTTCTCTAACAATAAAATTCAAGACCGTTTCTCCAGCAATAAAATTAAGAATATTTTGAAATGTTTGTCGGATTTAAATTATATAACTTGGACACAATTGCATTTTTGTCAACAAAAAAGAACTTGCATATACATCATTACTACAGGATTTTTCTGTCTTCCCTGCAATTTATTTATTGTATACTGCTAGCACAAAATCTCTTTTATCTTTTTCCACTTTCTCCCACTTCAGTGTTTCACATTGTTTGTTTGTTTTATTTTTCAAAACCCGATTTGCTTTGTGTTTTATATTGCCGCTTTTGCTAATCCTCCTCAATTACAGATTAAATTATCCCCTATTTTCCCTGTCATTTGTCCTCTTTATTTTAGGTTTTCCAGGCAGGTTACACCTAAGGTAGCATGATTCATTATGTTCTCACAACAAAGAACATTAGTACAGCATTACTCCGACTAATTAAATTCAATTTTTAATCGAAATATAACAAGATTCCAAATTACTTGCCAAATCATGTGCTAACAACTCGAGGTGGAAATATGTCAAACTGAATGACATGAGCCTACAACAAGCCTGTGCTAGGCCATTGTTTCTTTTTATACTATTCAAAATCAAAAGGATAAAGACTTTTTCAAGACCCTACTTAACTAAAAAAAACATGTTGCAAGCAAGAAAAAACCTGAGATTGATTTATTTCGGTTTATATCATGCCTATTTAAATGTATTATTATAAACAATATTGAAATTTGATATAATTTTGAAGTTAAATTCAATAAAACATCATGTTAAACATCAAAATGGGACATAACCTCGTTGATTATTAGTTCATTAATAATTATACGCTGGGTCAAAAGTCTTCTCAATAATATAGTTGGAAGGCGTATTTTGTTGAGTTTGTAACGATAGTGTAAATATAGTGATGTAGAAAACTCGATCACACTTGAAGATAAAATTGTTGAAACTTATATGTGAGTAATTAATTAATCACACGTTGTCCATGAATGAACTAGATGAAATATATACAAGAATGGTGAATCATGCTCAATGTTTTGAAAGAAGATTTATTGCAATATCTCTTGATGGTTCTCATCATTTTTTTTAAAGACTCATCATTTAGCTTGCTGCTTCCAACACTCCTAGACTCGCCCAACCATCAAACTTAAACATGAATTTGATTGTATTTTTATAAGATTTTTTTATTAATAAACTAAGGATTAAATATGTTATTGGTCCCTACATTTTACGCAACTTTAAAGAGTAGCCTTTACATTTCAAAAAATGTTTTTAATATCCCTACATTTTTACTTCGTTACTACAATTAGTCCTTGACGTCAAATTTTGTTGTCCGGGCAAACAGAAGTTGCCACATGGACAACCCTAGGATGCCACGTGGCCTAATTAATGACATGGGATACCATATGTCAAATATTATTTAAATTAAAATTTTAATATTTTTTTATTTATTAAATAAAACAATAAAAAAATAATCAAAAAACATGTAGTCTTCATGTTCCTTCTCCTTCCTTCACATTTCCTTCACCTTCCTTCACCATCAGCTACCACCACCACATCACTCCCTCTGTCTTCATCTTCTCTCATGCAACTCCATTGCTTCCACCTTCAAAATCTACAGAAAAAAACCATGAAAATGAAGAGAGAGAAAACCCTAATTCCCCTTCCTTTCCATCAAGTTCAGCCACGATTTTTTTCCTTTGTTGTTGCTATTTCATAAACCCATAAAAACCACAATGCATGTTGCCTCTCACTTTTCCTCCTTCAACTTCCAATTTCAATTCAATTTGCAAGAAATCAAGATATTAAAATCAAAATCAAAATCAAATCTTCTTCCATATTTACCGAAAAATCCAATATGCGAACCAATCAAACGAGAATAGAGGAACGAAAATCGAAAGTGCTCTGAACAAAGTTTGCGGCGAAAGGGATGGTGGCAATTACAGAACGACAACGACGCGACGGACAAAAGGGTCATTGAAGGGAGATGGGTTGTGATACGGGTAATGAAACGAATCTGAGATGCTCTAAGGAGAGTTGGTGGCGAGCAGTGGTGGGTGTTGGAGGATGGTGACGCACGGCGGAAAACAACAAGCTGAAGAGAGAGTGATGAAGGGTGAAGACGCGAAGTCCTGGAAAATGGGTTCTTTGTAACGTGTTAAATGCATGGGTCGGGTCCTATTTTACCCATTCCCAATCCATTTTAAAAGTAAAATATTTTTTTTGCCACATCACTATTCTGTTTGCTGACTGGATACAAAATTGACGGCAGAGACCAATTGCAGTAACGGAGCAAAAATGTGGGGATTTTAAAAACATTTTTTAAAATGTAGAGACTATTTTCAAAATTGCACAAAATGTAAGGATCAAAAACATATTTAACCCATAAACTAATATATGGGCAAACACAAATTAAAACAGCTACATTGGAAGTTTAACATTCAAAATCACAATTCCATTGTGACAGATGATGTAACATGAATCTGATAGTACATTTATAGCAAAAAAAATCTTTAAAGGTGATCTACAAATAGATTTTTTTTTTGACAAAAGTAAACGATATTCATTCATTCAAATTGATAGAGTAAATCGATACAATACAAATTTAAATTCGCTAAAAACAAAAAGGATGAATCTGTGAACAAACTCACATCATCCATGCCTACAAATATGACTAATATGACTATATTTATGTCTGCCGAATACTCATGTCTCCGGATCTGCAACGTTGACGACGCCAAAATCATTGTCATTGATCAGATCTGCACTTGCTCAAAGCTAATCTTTCAACCTGAATCAAATAAACACCGCACTAAGACGGGAAATCAAAAACACACCGCGCAAAGACGGGAAATCAAAACAAACAGAGTCGTTCAGAGACGACGAGATCACAAAAACAAACGAAAGAAAACAGAAAATATGTGAAATCACTTATTCAATTAGGATAGAAGGAAAAACAATTCGGACCCAAAGATCACCCCTCTAAAAAGAAGAAGAAGAAGGGGGTGACGACTAGGGTTTGAGAAGGGGAGAAGAGAGAGGTTCCTACTAATATATTTATTTTTTTCATCTACAAATAGATAATTCTTCATATTATTAGAAGAAAAATAAAAAAAATATCAAAACCAATGTTATCATTAATTGTTGTAACATTTTAAACATTTTTACAAATATACCTTTATAGAATGTTGTGAAACAATAAATACATTCACTAATATTAAAAATACATTCATTAAATGAGGGATAAAAAAGTCTTTTAAATAATAACTATACCTTAAAAGTTGTGATATTTTCTTATAAATAAGACCAATTTTTTTTTTTTGAAAATTTTCTTATATTAATTTTTATTTTCTTGAACTTCTCAAATATTGCCTTGACTTCCGATCAAGTATTTCTTTTCAGAAAAGAAAAAAAAAAGCACTGCTCGATTTGAGTGTTATTATTGACACATCAAACTTGCTGATGCTGCTAAACACCGAGGTATATATGCTTCTTCAGTCTCCAATGGCAGGCCTTTGATTTCCAGAGACATGCATATCTTTTTTGTTTATAAAATTATAAATAAATGAATATTAATTGTTAGTATATGTAATAGAAGATATAGTTTAATTTTATAAACAGAATAGAAGAAGAATATAGCGCTTGAACTTTGAACATTTTTCTCAAATATTTTGGAATACTCCATTTCAATCTTTTGAGCCATAGTTAAAGGACACATATGTGATTAGAGATGGCAAAACAGGTCAACCAGTCTAAAATGGGGTAAGATTGAATAACTAGAGGTGTAGCATTACATATATCACCCGTCTCTTTATAAAAAGTGAGGAATCAAGACGCGGGGAGGAGGGAAAGAAATAAGAAAGGATAAAATAAACATGAAATATGAGACATTGAAGTTTACTAGGGGAAGACTCCAAAACTTACATATTCTAAAATTCAAAGGTAGGATAAAATTTGCTAGAACACATTTGTTGCCTTCATGCCAAGTGTGGATAACCTGTCATTGAAGGATCTCCTGAATGTGTTGAACCAAAGAAGGGAGAATTCCGTTGATCTTACAATTGTTGGTAATCATATCAATAAGCACCTTCGAGTCAATCTAAACAACCATGTGAGAAAAAAACCCATTCTAAGCCATATCAAGTCCCAGATAAATACCTCACATCTCAGCATGTAGAACATCACAAGTTCCAATTTTGCGACTAAAACTCTTAATCCATCTTCCATTAGACCACACCCAGAAAGCTCCTCATTACCTTTATATGCTCCATCACAGTTGAGTTTAACCTAACCATCTAAAGCTCTCTTCCAGCCAATATACAAAGTTTCCTTATGCTAAGGATTGTTTTGCAAGATCTTAAGAGACTTCTTCAATGGCCTTGAATTTTTTTTTGATTACATAAGTTGGATTATCCGGTCTTCGAAACCATTCTTCAAAATTAGCTTTTGTTTCTTCAAATCCTCAAATGTTATCAGGTAATCATGAATGTTGTCGGCCATCTAGAATTGAAAACTCCGTTCAATCTTTTACTATGGTTTTTGAAAACCAATTCCCCACACTAAAAAAAGAAAAATAAATTAGTTATCAAATCTCGAAGCACAAGTCTAGTCTATACCCCAAGATGCTGCACATAATCACAAAGTACATGAAGTACTATCTCATCATCATATTACCACAACAAGGACAAAATTTATTTAGAATAGTAAGACATTTTAGAATTTTTTTTTGTGAATAAGCTAAATTAGTTCACCTAAATTGATACTAGAGAGAATCGAATCTGAGACCTCGAGGAGGAGCACACTCCCATATCCCAAACTAATACCACTAGGTCAACCCAAATGGGTTAACACATTTTAGAATTAATCACGTTTTTTCAAATAAAATCGCCTGCCCATAGACTTGGAAACTTTCTTCATATTAATTTAGAGTCACATTTGCTTAGGGGTGTGGTCAGTTTGATTAGTGGGCCATGTGCATTACCTAAATGAATTTGATTAGTTTCTTGCTTTTGATTTTGGAAAGTACACAATTTCCTGCACTGCACTGCAGCACTATAATGGAAGATTAGTCATTTAGTCCTTAAATAGGAAATGAGTCATCAGTTTAGTCACTGAATACAGATAAATTGTAAAATAGTCCATGAATGTAGACTCTATTAGTCAATTTAGTCCTGAATGCAGACTCAGTTAGTCAATTTAGTCACTGAATCTAAACTCGTTAGTCACTTTAGTCTTTGAAATTGATCAACAAAGTCTACATGCAGAGTCTGTTTTGCAATTTCTCTGCATTCAGGGACTAAAGTGACTACTCCTTTTCCATTCAGAGACTAAAGTGATTAATTCCCGTAAATTAAACTTATGCTTTCAACTCAAGGTCATGGAAGTGATGTGGATCGTATAGATCCCTCAAGAGTTTGCTTTGCAGAAGACGTGAAAACATTGCAAGTTTCATGTGGTTTCAATCATACAGGTGCTATATTTGGGTGTGGATAGCTTTGGCTGCTCTGGGAATTCATAATTATTTGTAACCCATATAGAAAGCAATTGGAAAAACGGTTTTATGATGCATGTCGTTGGCAAGAAGGAATTCAGATTGCCTCTCATTCATAGATCTAAATTTTCAATATTTCAATAAATAAATTACTCAAGTATCTTATCTTATCCATTCAAAAAAACTACAAAAATGTTTAGGCTGCGGTCGCCTCGTGAGTCGTTTAGAAAAATGTTTTTTTTTTTTTGAAGGAATAGAAAAATGATTTTTGTTGTTGAAGGAAGTTTTATGAAAAATGCTATATCTACTTAATATACTAATAGACACACGTGCGAATGAATAATTGATTTCCAGAAAACATTAAAATAATCGATTTCAGAAAGAAAAAGAAAATCATACACACTCACATACAGCCTCAAATTAAAAACTAATTAAGTGTCAATTTGAAATTTTAAATGAGTAATCAACAAACCTCAAAGTAAAAAAGATATTAAAATATTTTACAATAATTTGGAGTTATTTAAAAAATGATCTATAGTATAAATGAAATTAGTTTTCGTATCTCATTTTTTCCCATAGAAACTCTGATTCTTTTTAAATAAAACTCTCTCATTTGTTGTAAAAAAAAAAAAAAAACCTCTCATTTGTACCAAAAACATACTCTCATTTATAACCTCTTTATTTTTTTTTGAAGGAATCTCTCATTTATAACCTATAAACTTATACAAAAATTCACATAACTTAATAATATTAAGTTTTTTTATTTTATTTTAAAAATCTAAATTAGCCCACCCAAATTAGTACCAGAGAATGGAACCCGAGACCTTGAGGAGGAACACACTCCTAAGTCCCAAGCCGATACCACTAGACCAACCTAAATAGGTTAATATTAAGTTTATCTTAATTGTTCAAGAGGTATCAGCTCAATGCTCAAGAAAATTCGAATTTCCCATGTGATAGTAGCAATATGGTTATTCAATGTTATTAATAAAATTTCCCCTTCCATAATTTTAAAAATTTCATGGAACTTAGTAAATTATAAACTGACCTAGTATGTGGAGATAAGTGTGTGATCATGGAATACTGTTCTAAGTTTGAATTTGTGACTTCATCAATTTGAAGGAGCAAGTTGTAATATTGACAAGGAGACAATCCTTTCTGATCAAAATTGTCAATTAATCAAATACGTATTATTATTCACTAACCGTACACGTTAAGCATTTATCCACACGCCCAAAGATATTTGACGGAAGACACACGGACACACACAAGTGCACTACAAAGATAGTAAAAGAACATGCAAATATTTAGGCATGAACATTTCACGAGCTTTTTTTTCCTACTTTGTCTCATACAACATTTTTTTTTTAAGGATATACTCATACAACATTATAAAGTGAGTTAGCCTATTTATAAAAAAATAAAGTAGGTTCTCGTGAGCTTAACTCGATTGGTAGGAACAATACATAATATGTGCAAGATTCGAGGTTTAAATCTCGACCACCACAATTTTTTTTTAAAGAAGCATAAAGAAAATTTAAAGACCATCGTTCCATTCTCTATAATAATACATACATACATACACGTTATTGAACCTACATAGTCATACACAATTTTTTTTTTTTAACAAAAAAAGAAAAAACTTGTTCTTCTTTTTTCGAGGGAAACTTGTTCTTCTAATCGATGGCAAAAAAAATCTTCAAACGTATATAGGCAAAAACATAATGACATTATTAGTATTATTTTCAAGAGGAATGCTAGCAACACTCATTTTTCAACACTCTCTCTAGCACTCACTCTTTCATTGGATGAAATTAATGTATGTCCCACTAGTTTGTGTGGGTTCAATTTTCAAAGTGTAGATGCACAATGATTTAAACTAATAAGAGAGTGTTCAAAAGAGAGTGTTACTAACATTTAATTATCATAATGATATTATTACTATTATTTTTTTTTAAGGAATTATTACTTGACAAAAAAAAATTATTATGTAAAACGCTACTAGCCTACTACTACTAAATTTTCATGGGTTTGATTAATTCAATTTTTTTTTTTTTTTGCATTGGTCTGTTTGCATGTGACTTTCAATTACAGATTTCGTTTGAGATTATCTTTTAAAAAACAAAATCAAGTAGATGAATTACATTGAACGCAGACGTAACACAATAATCTCGTTCTTATATATACAGTTTTCATATCCTGACGGGAATAATAATAAAAAAATCATTTAGTTTAATGAAATTAAACGCAGCAATATTAGAAAAACAGGAACCTTCGAGGTCATCGTCTTTTGTATTATTAATGCATTTCAAGTATTCAACACATTATTTCTTTGACCAATGTTGTATAAATAAACAATACACACGAGGATTTACGTATCCCATCAAAAAAGTTAGCAATAATGAATCAGATGAAGTGGTGCGAATTAGAAGCAACAAGAGTAAGGTGCAAAGAACATCCAAATGATAAACAATTACCAGGTGTTTGTTCCTCTTGTTTAAGAGACAAACTCTCAAACCTATACACCAAGAACCCTATTGATTCTCTCTACTATTGCTCTCCTTCTTCTCCTGCTTCTCCTCAACCTACTGATGATGCCTCAACAAATCATGGGTCGTCAGCTCATCGTAGTAGACGCTTTCGCCGGAATGCTTCACAAGCGACCAGTACTGCTTCTTGTATGATAAGCTTTAATCATGCGTTGAACTTGAAGAAGAGCAAGTCGCTTGCCGTTGTTTCGAGGAACCGAGTCAGGGAGAGGGATGTTGGTGGAGGTAGAGGAAGAAAGAAAGATGGCTTTTGGTCCAAGGTACTCAAATTGAGGAAAAAGGATACAGAGGAATCTGTAGTGAATTCTAGGACTTGAAGGTGGACATGATTTGTTAGATATTATATATGCAGTTGTATCATAATTTGAGTGAGAGTGAGGTTTCTGTTGTGGATCGTATCAGAAATTTCAGTTTTTCTTTAGATTTCATTTGTCAATTATACGATGTTAGTGTTATTATTGTATTCCATCAACATAAATGGCAAAACCTTTGCATTCTTTAAGTTCTCCATGTGTTCTTCTATTTCGCAATGAATTTTAAGCAGATAATCTCAATTCTTTTGTATTCTGACATAAGAAAATGGCTGCCCAATTATTATTATTTCTTTTTTGGTACAGGCTGTCAAAATATTTTATTTTCATTCTTTATGTCTACAGTATTAAAAAAATGAACAAGAGGGGCATCCCATAGACAAAATAAAATATGAATAAAAACATGAGTGGAATTACAGGGAAAAACGTTTTCCAGCCCAACAAGTTCGGATTTACATGAGGAATATCAATTTTAAGTTGTCTAAAAATATACTTCCAACTTCTTATCAATTTATATCATCCGAAAATATACTACAAATTTATTAAATGTTTTTGAGCAGCGATGACATAGTGAAAAGTAAAGTTTGAAATGAAACTACGAATCCAAGCCATGCAAAACAATGTCTTTTTATTTTGTTACAAAGCTAAAGCAGCTAAAAGGTATAACAACAAAACAAAAGAAAGAAAAACTACGCTATATGGAACCCTGTTCCCAAAGAGTCAGCAGAAATGTCAATTTTAAGTATTGTTTCTAAATTCTAAGGATCAGCTATGTGACATTGATTGGTAATGTATATGAGTTTCTGTAGTAGCCTATCTTTTCACCTTTAGGCTGCAATGGGTGATTAAGTATTGTTTTTCTAAGCAAAGCATTTAAAACTTTCCCATCACTGTACACGATAATATGAACCTGCATTGTCAATCCAATAACTCTTTACACCTGTATGCTCTTGCCAAATGATGAATATCATAAAAAAGGACTAGAAGTATCGGCTTCCATCTTAGTCCTCGTCATTGTAAGTAACTTGGTTCAAAGATGGTTGTTTAAGTCTTTGAAATATCTCATCAAGTGACTCAGACGAGGACCCACGAGAGACCGTATTTTCCTGTGTTTGCCGTAGGGGTAAAAACTTTTTGGCCCCTATGTTGGACTTGAAACTCTGAAAGCCTGTCTTCATTGTTTGCCATGTCGAAGCCAAACCCGAAGATGGTGCTCCAGCTGAATTTCTAGAATTACTACTGCCTTCGTCAAGCGCAGAATAAGAGGATACATTTTTCTCTTCTGTCTTCAATTTAGATAATGACCCACCCTGCCCTCTAATTGCAGCGTACTTGCTGCTTATGGCTTCTCTACTTGAGCCATATCTCCTAGTCTCTTCATCCATAGTTTTGGATATACCTCCGTTCACTTCTTCAGTAATTAAATCGGAAGTTGTCTTCATTTCAACACCGTTCCTCTCCTGAAGAAATACAAGTTATAAGATAAGCAAAAAGTATAGTACCAAAAGAAAAATAGAAAATAGTAGTTCCAAATGTCATACACTGCAGCTAAAGAATCCATTGGGTCAAATTACATGATGGAAAACAATGGAGACAAATATTGCTTCCATTTTTTGAAGGAATGTCTACATACCACATAGTTGTTACCCGATTCAATATCAAGTCCGTTGAAATTCCTTGCAAGTGGAACAACCTGCTCTTCCCCGATTTTGCGCCCTTGTTCGAGCCAAGACCGCTCTACAAATAAAACAGAACCAATCAAGCATAAGTATTGCAAAGTCAGCATTCAATAACTCACATAAGAATTGTCATTTACCAACTTGACCTAAAGTTTTAACAATGGAAATTTTCAGTTGATACCTTTTTGTAAAATAATTAGTCCGGATGGATCCAAACCATCCATATCCTCTGCTTCAGTTTTGAAAATATATCTCTTCCAGCTCCCCAGAAAATTAAATACTTTGTCAAAGAAGTTGCTTGCAACCAAAACGGTGTATGTAACCATAATAAGCGGATAAATTTTGTTAAACTTGTCCCCAAATAAAGGGACGGCGTTGTCAATGTTCCCCATTCGCTGCAATCATAGATAAATTGTGCACTGGATTAAAAAAGTGAAGGAAAGGAGCAAAAATGTTCTGGGGAAAAAGTTTAGATGATTTAGTAGTTGCTAACTAAGTCAAGCACAAGCGAATGTAGTTATCATGAAACAAATATAGAAAAGACGTGTAAAACTAAATAAAAGTCAACAAAACTGCAAACACATGAAGACAACAAAACTAAGAAATATAGGTTATCTTATGTTGGACAAAAATCAAAATAGACAGAAGGAAATAAATTTTCGTCCATAAATTTAATGAAGAAATAGTTGAGTGCATTACGGGAGTGTTTAGCCCAGCTTATTGCCGACTTTTCTACTCCTTAAGAGAAGTTGTGCCAAACAATTTTTGAAGAAAGCACACTAGGCAAGGTTGGCAAAATAGATGAA
>Ga0315913_1000037_pt1 | contig 66750 bp, 29 predicted proteins | sample MpolsnodulesMG_FD_207736 | JGI IMG/M metagenome (GOLD analysis project Ga0315913, IMG submission 207736) | Medicago polymorpha root nodule microbial communities from Los Angeles, California, United States - small nodules | ecosystem: Host-associated > Plants > Roots > Nodule | place: USA...
ATTGTATAGAATTTTGTATGCATGTTATGAGACTGAGAGGAAGTCATTGACCCAGATGAACATGAACTTATCTTGCTAAACAAGAACATATCTTCAAGATAGTTTGGTATGAAAAAATGCCAATGTTGAGTTCTGTTTAATGTTGCTTTATATGATATTTGGAAAGCTCAAAATGAGTTGGTTCTTTTCTCAGCTTGTCAGCGTAGATATTGATTTGTATGGCAACTTTGATAATTAAGTTCAATTTATTTGTCATCAAAATTGTCTCTTTCTGTAGCCTTCTAAATGTATGGCAAAAATCAAGTCAGTAAATGTAACTTGAACCCCACCCCCTCTCAAGGCTGCTTCAAGTTCAATGTGGATTACTCACATAAATATTTGTTCTAATATATGGTAATGTTAAATGTTAATATCACTTTTTGTGGAGGTTTTGTCAAATATTGAAATGTCTGGTATGTGAAAGGTTTCTACACCAAATGTGGATTCTGCATCGCGGTATATGATAAACTTTGGACCCTTCATTTTGGGAGTTAAGATGGCACAAAACAGGTATATAAATTGGATTGTGTTTTGACCAAACGAAAGTGGACTGTGTTTAAATTGAATTATAATGTCATTGTTAATACGGTGAGGTTGAGATCATCCACCGACATTTTCATTCAACAAGTCGCTGGTTGGAGAACCTGAGTGACGCATAATCAAATCTCGTAAATACTTTATAGCCAACAAGGGTCGTACTTTTTTCGAGTCAGAATAACTCAGTTAGGGTCTGTTTAGGAGCTGAGAAGTGGAGGGCTTGGGAAAAAAGTGGAAGAAACAAAGAGTTTTGAAAAGGGAGGATTTTGGAGGGTTTAGATAAATTCTTAAAATCAAATATATGTTGTTATAATAATCTTAGAATTGAAAATATATTAAGTATTGATTTATCATACCCCAAAAAAAAAGAAAGTATTGATCTATCATTCTTTACAAACTCACTTTTTTCGAAAGGAAAATGTTAACCAGTACCCCGGACTCTTGTTAAGGAAATATAAAAGGAAATATTGTTTTGGAAATTGTGTATTCTACTTTTTGAATGTTAAAAAGTGTTATTTTCAATGTAAAACTCTACTTTTCTTTCTACTTCAAGTGCAACCATTTTTTTTATTACGTATATGTTCCATCTTTGTATTGTTGACATTATCTTATTGAAAACCAATCAAGTTTATTATCTAGGTGTTTCAGAAATACAGAAAAATGATAAGTTTTCCATCTAGATAATAAACTTGATTGGTTTTCAATAAGATAATGTCAACAATACAAAGATGGAACATATACGTAATAAAAAAATGGTTGCTAGCATGCTAACATGACACCTTGCTTTCCTCCTCACATCAAATCTAATAGTTCGTATTAATTCTCAAGAAATTTCGAGACTTTTCTCAAGGTTGGGGTTGCACTTGAGTGACATTGAGCTTCAGGAATATTGTCTCTATCTCTCTCATATTCAATTATTTTCTCTCATCAAAATACATTAATTTAATGTCACTTATGTGACAAAAACTCAATGCCACCATCTAAGTATTTTCCCCTCTTCCTGCACCTTTGTGTGATGGTGTCACCCACCCACCATTACTTGCTTGAAATACACGTCAAACATAATTCATCTCAAACATCACCTTGTGTGGCTCCCAAAATAATGCATCCATTTGGTAGCTTCAAACAATCCCATGGCTTGTAGTTCCGAAGCTTTTGAATCGCCAAAAAAATAGAGAACTGCTTCTTTTTTCAGTAATAAACAAATGGAGATAGAAAAAGTGATGTAATAATTAACATTTTTTTCTCTTCAAAATATGCTCTGATTTTGTTTTTGATAAGAAATATTCTCTGACTGATATGATAAAAAAACCTTATACAGACAAGTTATAAGTTTTTATTTATTTTTCCTACGGTAAGAAATAAGCTGTATATTAATATGCGTGCCAGAGACCCTTATCTAGCTAAGAGACAAAACAGCAAACGTGTACATAGGCTTATTCTTCACATGATAAGTAGTAAAATTAGCGAGCATTAGCGGGTCAAAGAAAGTTTATGATGCGACTATACAACACTATAATCGTAATTTCGTCCACTCATTTCTCATCATCATATACCCGCCTCATATTTGTCAACAATTTTGAAATATCATAAAATAATAATAGAACATAGAGAAACAAAAACAATAGAACATAATACAACACAACATCTGCCATTTCGATTTTGGGAGGAGAAGAACAACAGAGATGTCTTCTATAGTAAGAGGCATAGTCGTAAGGAACACATCATCATCAGATAATAGGCTTTTCAAAGGGAACAAGAATGATGTTAGTGGGAGAAGAAGTACAAAGGTGCAGTGGAAGGAGTTACAGTTACGGCTTACATCAACATGGAAAGCTAGAACAACAAGTACATATCAGCCTTCAATTCGTAGCCAAACTATCCTTACCCCAACAACACCACCCACCACAAAAAAGGTACACTTCTAGACCTTTATCTTATCTTTTGTTTTTCGTTAAATAAATTCTCTGGTTTTTTCCTATCATTAACTTCCTTAATTTTTAGTGTTTGTATCAATCTTTATTTATCATGCAAACTACGAAAAGGGTTATGCTAGAGGTTACCATCCAAATCAGATTACAAACTTTCAAATCGTTTAAAGGAAATTAAAATAGAGCAAATTAGATTTTTATTGAATGTTTTATGCAATATTTTATGAAAAATCTAAGTGATTAGATTTTTTCTAAAAAAAAAAGACCAAATCACATATGTATTTTTTGGAGAATTCTTATATACATGATGTTTAATTGGATATCGACATCTCTTAGACTAAAATCATTCAAAATTTAATTTAAATTAATATAGAAATGTAACATTGTATTGAATAATTGATACATACCTAATCAAACTTAAGGCTGTCATTTGTCAATGTGTTCATTTTTTAAATTGAAGTCGTACCCGTAAAGTTTAGAAAATCACATATAATTTTTTTAGGGCTTTTTTTCCTTCTAGATTACCTTTAAAGAATGATGGATAATTTACCGACCAATCAATAAAAACGAGCATTTGTTAGTGGGATCAATGATAGTTTGTTGCTGTCACTTAAAAATGTAGTTATGTGGCTAATGTTCGTTGATTATGTAAATTATTCACAATTTTTTCATAAATAACTTAGGTGTCACCTTTTTAGAGTTATGATATTTTAACAACTAAAAATTGACAACCTTCTCCCTAAAAAAAACTTCACAACCGAATTTAACATCGTATAAAAATTTGGAAAATGTTAACTAGTGTCCCCGGGCACTGGTTAAGGAAATCAAATATAGTATAAGGACCTTGAAACTTGTGTAGTCAAAGTTAAAAAAGTGTAAAAAATTATGTTTTCAATGCAAATAGTTTATAACAAATTTAACGAATCAGTCCGAAGGGCTCAACCCCGTTTTGCCATCCCTAGAAATGAGTAATAAAATAAAAAAAATCAAACTGTAGCAAAAATAAAGAATAAAACATTGATTAGGTCATAAAATAAAATAAGCAACAAAAGTCCTTCAATTTTTTTTATTGTAAGCAAAGTGGTCATTCATTTAACATCACATATTTTTAGCAAAGTACATCCTCAATGAAATGTTTTGTGCTTTACCTATATTAGGATTATGTTAAATAAACACCCACCATGACATCTATATTAGCACCATGTTAAATAGACATCTGACACAACTGTTGGTTGTTTATAGAGAAGAGTGCCTTTGAAAGTACACTCTCTCTTCCCAGTATGTGGATCATATTTAATAAATTTTGTTGACATTTGTTATAGTTTTTTTTAAATGATTTTTATATTGTTTTTTTTGTTATAATCTTTTTTAAAAAGATTTTTTTTAAAAGAAAACTTCAAATGAAAAATTGGTTTAAATAGCTTCTCATAAAAGTCATTTTAAGTTTTTCATTCTTTTATGATGAATTTTATTGAATTATAAAATTTCCAAAAATGTTTAAAATGAGAAGCTATTTTGAATAGATTTTAATAAAAATAATTTTCGAGAGATATCTTTTCAAAAAAAATATGTGTTTTTTATTATTTAAAGTATCTAACAGTAAATGTCAATGTTTTTTGACAAAGTAAATATCTATGTTAGTGAATGTCAAAATTACTCTTTTAAATCTATAAATTAAGTATGCGAGGTCCACTTAATCATCCAAAATAGGGAGCTCTATCGTGGAAGGTTTGACACCTTATAATAGTTATGAATTAACATATTACTTGTTTGATTACATAGTTACACTAACTCTGAGTTGATACTTAAAAAAAATTCAGTAGTATAGCACATAGTTCTTTATTTTGACAAGAAAAATTTTAAAAGTTAAATTGTCATTTTTTTCCCTATGAAAATATTCTTATATTAACGAGTTATAAAAGAGTTTTTTTTTTTTTTGACAAAAGTTATAAAAGAGTTGTGAGGGTGTGTGCAATGCAGCTATGATTTCCAAAAGTATTGTTACATTTAATAGTTTTTTTTTTTGGAAAAGAAAACTGAAGCAATACTCTTCTGTATTTCTGTTTTAAACAGAGGGTGTTCACTTTTGGCAAAGGTAAAAGTGAAGGAAACAAGGCCATGAAGTCCTTGGTAAGTATCCTTTATGCTTTCATGACAAGTTTTTCTTTTGAACTAAACACTAAACACATTGTGTTTAGCAAAACAAAGCTATATGTTTTTCATGTAATTAACAACTAAGTTTTACATTTGAATTGATGAACAATTGCTTGTGTGTTAATTGTAGTTGGGAGGAAAGGGAGCCAACTTAGCAGAAATGGCAACAATTGGTTTATCTGTGCCCCCTGGACTCACTATATCAACAGAAGCATGCCAAGAATATCAAGAAAATGAAAAGAACCTACCAAATGGTTTGTGGGAGGAGATACTTGAAGGCCTTAGTTTTGTTGAAAATGAAATGGGGGCCTTTCTCGGGAATCCTTCAAAACCTCTCCTCCTCTCTGTGCGCTCTGGTGCTGCGGTAAAAGCCTTTTTCCTGTTTGGTTTTACTTTTTCCTAGTTCTTGTGAGCTTATCTAAATGCATAACCATTTGCGAGACTGTTTGGCAGAGCTTATGGAAATAGCTAATCACATGTCTATAGGCTCTCTAGAATAGTTTATGAAAACAACTTATAGTTTATTTGAAAAAAGTTTGTGTTTTTATTTTATCTTTTGTTAAAGAAATAACTTATACATTACTAACTATATAGCGCTTGCTTATGCTATAAGCACTTAACTAAGTTGTTTATCCAAACATGGAGAACCTAGGCTTATGATTACATTTGTTTATCCAAATATGGATAACCTTATCCAAACATCAAGAATGTAAAATACAGGAAAAATGTGTTTCTATTATAGCATTGATTCAGCTCAACTTAGGATTTATATCCAGGGTTTTTAAGTTCAAGTTCTTGATGTAAATAGTTGGTAACATTTTCTCTAAATCATTAAATAGTTTAAACTGTAAATTATGAAATTGATTTATCTTGATTGTTAAAAAGTTCTGCTTTAAAACTGAAAAGTTCCATTTTATTTATAGGTGTAATTTGCTTTGATTAAATTTGATTCTTTTTTTGATGTACATCAACATTCTTTTTTGAGGGAATCCTTTTATGGTGTACTTAACATGTCTATTGCATAAACTTGTATGTTTATTCTACATTTATCAGATTTCCATGCCTGGAATGATGGACACAGTTCTTAATCTTGGATTGAATGATGAAGTGGTTGCTGGGTTGGCTTCAAAAAGTGGGGAGCGGTTCGCTTATGATTCTTATAGACGTTTCTTAGACATGTTTGGAGGTGTTGTAAGTAGTTAGCTTTTTATATCACATGCACAAAATTGCATTTCTTCTGCAAATTTTTTATGTTAAAGTTGTCTTTTAAAATCTCAATCCAATACACTCCGTTAATGAACGTCATCTATTAGTATCTTCCATTGCTTCCTTGAAACTTTTCTTATATATATGTTAAATTTAGGTATTGGACATTCCACATTCATTGTTTGAGGAGAAGTTAGAAAAGCTAAAGTATTCAAAAGGCGTTAAACATGACACTGATCTAACAGCCAATGATCTCAAAGATCTGGTTGAGCAGTACAAGAGTGTCTACCTCGAAGCTAAGGGAGAAAAGTTTCCCTCAGGTGCTAACTGCAACCCCATCAACTTCTTCATGTTTTGTTTCTACACATTCTTATTGTAATCTGTCCCCACACTTGCTCCTTGATTTACCAACTGCAGATCCGAAGAAGCAACTAGAATTAGCCGTTAAAGCTGTTTTCAATTCTTGGGATAGCCCAAGGGCTAATAAGTATAGGAGCATTAATCAGATAATTGGACTAGTGGGCACTGCCGTAAACATTCAATCCATGGTGTTTGGTAATATGGGAAATACTTCAGGAACTGGCGTTTTATTCACTAGAAATCCAAGCACTGGGGAAAAGAAACTTTATGGGGAGTTTCTCATTAATGCTCAGGTTATATATGAGTTCATTACTAGTTGTTATTTTATATTCATAAATCATGCCATTGTCATATCTATTAGTTTTTTTTATCGTTAGACAATTGTTATATCCATTAGTTAATAGAATACTATTTCCTTTTGGTGTTGATGTTTCTACAAAATTGTTTATAATAGGGAGAGGATGTAGTTGCTGGAATCAGGACACCTGAAGATTTAGAGACCATGAAAACTTGCATGCCAGATGCTTATAAGGAACTTGAGGAGAATTGTAAGATTCTAGAGAATCATTACAAGGATATGATGGTAAAAAATTCAATCTCTATAGATTTGTTTTACTATATTTGCATTGTTTGTTTGTATTGATAGACTGGCAAGTAATTCTTCTGAATTTGATATATTATATACAATATTGTAGGATATTGAGTTCACTGTTCAGGAAAATAGATTGTGGATGTTGCAATGTCGAAGTGGAAAACGTACTGGTAAAGGTGCAATAAAAATAGCTGTAGATATGGTCAATGAGGGGTTTGTTGATATTCGTTCTGCAATCAAGATGGTAGAGCCACAGCATCTCGATCAGCTCTTACACCCACAGGTACATACTTAGTTGCAACTAATGTTGTTCATGCGCGGTGTTCCTTTAACTTTCTTTTGTAAATAATTAACTAATCAAGACAACTTACAATGTCAATTTACTCATACAATTATCTGCAAACATAATTATAGAGGCTAATAATCATATCTGTATAATCAAATAACATCATTTTGTTAGAATCTTTTGGGCTTGGTGCGTGAATAGGTTTAGGCGGCCCTTGAATTCGACAAGCTCTGATACCATGTTGAAATTTGGGGCCTAACTCATTCTTACAAAACCTATTTGTGAGGTGAGGATTGCCTCCTCTTTATAAACTCTTCTCAAGAGTCTTATCTATCCCATGTGGGACTTGGGTTTTTCCCAATACATTTAGCTAAATGATATTTTTTTTGTTCGATGAATCAATGTTCTTATTTTTAAAAGATATGTACATTTATTTGCATTTTATTTTTTTATCAACTTTTCATTTTTAACGTAAGATGCCCCAGTGTTATTGATTGCTTTAAGTTTATTTGTTTAGTTTGAGGATCCTTCTAAGTACAAGGACAAAGTGGTTGCCACTGGCTTGCCTGCATCCCCTGGAGCTGCAGTTGGGCAGGTTGTGTTCACTGCTGAGGCTGCTGAACAATGGCACGCACAAGGAAAGAGTGCAATTTTGGTATTCCTTTTCATTATAAAGCAATCATTTTTCTTATTTCTTTGTTCCTCTTCATTTCATTTTATCATTAGTATCAAGTCAGATTAAAAAGCTCAGATTGGATGAAAATGTGAATGTTGAGCAATGTATAAGTGAAGATGACTCATATACCTAATGGTTTAAGATTTTGGAAGAATATGTGGTGTACAATTCCAACCCATTTGTGTGGTTTCTCTAAGTATAGTATGGATATCTCCCGGTGTTTTAGTCTCCTATGTGGATGAAAACGATTTCCGCTTTAGGGGGAGCATATGTGATGAGTGCATGGTCTGGACTCACACTCGAAGGGGCGATAGTTAGTATCAAGTGTGAGTAGGAAGTCTCACATTTGTTGAAAATGCGAGTGTTTGAGAAACATTTAAATGAGGAAACCAATAAAATATCCAATACAATATGTGGTATCCAATCCAGTTATGTTGTTGCTCTGAGACAAATGTGGAGATCTTCCTGGTGTTTAGGTGAAATACTTATATGTACCAGATATATTATGGTTAGGATGTATATAATGTTCTAGATTTAACTTCATGACTAAGTTAAACAAATCATCCATAAGGAATCATTGAATTCTAATACACACTTGCATTATTGAAGGTAAGGACAGAGACAAGTCCAGAGGATGTCGGGGGCATGCATTCTGCTGTTGGTATCTTGACAGCTAGAGGTGGTATGACATCTCATGCTGCTGTTGTAGCCCGTGGATGGGGAAAGTGTTGTGTCTCTGGTTGCTCTGATATTCAAGTAAACGACCATGAAAAGGTAACCTCGGATTCTATATTGTTGACAAATTAGTAAAAGATCATGTTCAAAGTAATTGAGTATAATAATCTCCATCTATGGTGATAGGTGGTTGTTATCGGGGACAATGTAATATCAGAAGGAGAATGGATCTCGTTGAATGGATCCACAGGTGAGGTGATACTAGGAAAGCAGGCACTTTCTCCTCCGGCTCTAAGCGATGATTTGGGAACTTTCATGTCTTGGGCTGATGAAATAAGGAATCTGAAGGTGCTGCTGCATATTCTTTATTATCTGCAAAAGTTGAGTTGAAGTAAAACATCTAATTCTTGCTAGGTAATTTCACTCATATCATTGTTGTGTATCAGGTTTTGGCAAATGCTGACACACCTGAAGATGCAATAGCAGCTAGACAAAACGGTGCGCAAGGAATTGGACTTTGCAGGACGGAACACATGGTACAACAATTTTCAACTCTATGTTATAACAAACTGAAAATTATGAATGCATTAAAAGGTTGTATTGTAACTTTTTAACTTTTTAGAGCATGACACAGGGTAGTTAGTAGTTACAAATTATGATTTTGTGCATGTTTTGTTGTGTTCAGTTTTTTGCTTCAGATGAAAGGATAAAGGCCGTGAGAATGATGATATTGGCTATTACGCAAGAACAGAGGAAAGCTGCACTTGATTTGTTGTTACCTTATCAAAGATCAGATTTTGAGGGAATTTTTCGAGCAATGGATGGTCTCCCAGTAACAATCCGGTTGTTAGATCCTCCACTTCATGAATTTCTTCCTGAAGGTGATTTAAATGAAATTGTTGGTGAACTAACTTCTCAGACAGGCATGAAAGAAGAAGAAATAGTCTCTAGGATAGAAAAACTCTTTGAAGTTAATCCCATGCTTGGTTTTCGTGGCTGCAGGTTTGTCCTCTTTTTATGATCCTTGTTCATAACAAATTACTATCAATATCATATGACTTGTGTTTAGTGTTGAAATTCCAAGTTCATAATTTATAGCAATTCGTTAGTGTTGGAGGAGGGACATAGTGGATAGGGGTGATAAATAGCTAACAAGTTCAAGTATAATTCCAAATTGTGGTCTGCAACCGCAATTATGGCCGGAATATAAGGTTCACACCGTAACCACAGCCGGGATTTAGGACAAAATAACAGCTAACAACTAACATTTTTCAATTAAAAAATATATATGATAATTTACAGTAAGTCCTCATGTTTGACAATATGAAATTATATGAACAGGTTGGGAATATCATATCCTGAATTGACTGAGATGCAGGCCCGAGCCGTCTTCCAAGCTGCTGTTTCAGTGAGTAGCCATGGTATAACAGTCCTTCCAGAGATAATGGTTCCACTTGTCGGTACACCTCAGGCACGATCTTTCTTCTCACTTATTTGTTCTGTAGTTATTTCTCTAATTTGTTTCATACCTATCATCTATGCATAAAACTTATGAGGAAAATTCAGAATGTTCTACTTTGAAATATTAGCTTGTTTATCTTTTCCCTTAACAATTTATCAGCTTGAAATATATAATTAAGCAATTTTTTGGAGTTTGATATTAATGAAACTCTTGTGACATGATTATTATATGATAAGCTCGATCCTTTTTAACCCGCAGGAATTAAGACATCAAGTGAGTTTAATAAGGAACATTGCTGAGAAAGTGTTTTCTGAAATGGGCTCTTCTTTAAGCTATAAGGTTGGAACTATGATAGAAGTTCCAAGAGCTGCACTAGTTGCAGATGAGGTAATACTGATATTCTTTTATCTTGAAGATATTAACTTGGTTTTTAACATGCAATAATAAAAATAAATTAAAGAAAAACAATATTTTTTCCTCTTTGCACTTTCTAATTTTATTATCCATTTGTGTAGATTGCAAATGAAGCCGATTTCTTTTCATTTGGAACCAACGACCTTACCCAAATGACATTTGGTTACAGTAGAGATGATGTTGGCAAATTTCTTCCTACATACCTATCCGCTGGGATTTTGCAGCATGATCCATTTGAGGTTAATTCCATACTCGTGTGACCGGTGATTTCTCATACTGTTGTTGCTCTTGTCTCATCCCAGGACACATAATAATAAAAATTTGCACTATGTGTGTAAAAATAACATACATGCACGACTATCTTTAGTCCGACTTTATAAAATGACTTGAGAGGTGTAGGATATGTGGGGGCTGAAAACGGCGAAAACGAAATACCATTACTTTCAACGTTATTTTACCTATTTGCTAAATCAGAGGCGGTACTCTTTGTATTAGCTTAATATATAAAGGATGTTTGCTAAATTCGAATTTTTGACAACAACTGCAGGTACTTGACCAGAAAGGTGTGGGTCAACTCATCAAAATTTGCACAGAAAAGGGTCGTGCTGCTAAACCAAATTTGAAGGTAACTTAACAATACAAATTTAAACAGCAAAATTTTGTCACACATCTTGGTTATTCTTAATATGTATACTATGGTGATAAAACACTTGGGAAATTAATTAATCAATGAACCATGTCACACATCAGGTTGGAATATGTGGAGAGCATGGCGGGGAGCCTTCTTCTGTTGCATTCTTTGCTCAACTTGGACTTGACTATGTCTCATGTTCCCCATTCAGGTTAGATTAGTAAGATGCCCTTCAATTTGCCAGGGAACTTTCATTTCTACGCATGTTTGTAAACGCTTGTCAAACTAAATTTCTACAGAAAATGAGACATTTGTATTTTCATTAGTCAAACTGAAAATTCGAGGACTCTTTCGCAGGGTTCCGATTGCTAGGCTTGCAGCAGCTCAAGTTGCAGCGTAAGGAACAGTTATTAGACTGATTCCAGCAAGGGCACAACCCTCTACTGCTGCAAATAATTGTGATTTATCATTTATTAAACCATATCATTATTAAAAAAAAAAATGAAGGCTTATATAAAGGTCTGATAAAGCAAGGATACTAACATACTTGATAGAAAATAAAGCAAAGGGAAATTATTAATATGAAAACCTTTGCATATAAAATTCAAAGTAAAAAATAGAGAAAACATTGTGTACATATATATATATATTCAGACAATGTTTCTCTTATAATTTTTTTTACATTAAGTTTCTTTTATAATTTGATTGCATACCGTGTCTTGGTGTATTTGGTGTATAAGACATTGGTGTGGAAATATATATAGGTATATATCTTTAATTCTGTGAAATATTGTACATGTTTTATTGGATGACTAATAAAATCTTTGAAATATTATTCCATGTCATCTTTGTTTCTCTTGTTATTTATATAAGTATATAAAGAAGTAAGTGTTTCTCTTAATAGTTCACGCCCTTACTTTCTCTTTCATAACTTCGGTCAATACTAATCTTCAAAGCAATACAATTTGTGTTGGAAAAGTATAGCGTGCAGAATTTAGGCAACAAAGTTTAACGTCCTTGGCATGAATAAAAGGGGGTTAAGAAATCAGTAATCAAAGCAAACAGCGATGCCACTAGTATTTGGGCGGTGCATGCTATACCATAGAGATCACGTGCTTAATTGTTGATTAAATAATCTACAGAGAATAGTGTTCTGTATTGACGGTGCTATATTTACTACACCATGTTCCAACACAAATTGCTCCGGGGATTTTCGAATTATAGAATTCGAATTAAGTTTTCACCTTGTTTTTGGATGGAAAATGAGTTTTTCACTTATTCAGAATTTACAATCTCAAACCCCATTATTACAAGGTGTTTTTGTTGTGATTTTTGGATTATAAAATTCAAACACTCCATACAAAGACTGAGCCTATTGGAGACGAGAATAGGCTAATTTAAGAACTATACTAGCCATCATAATCCCTCTTTCAGGTCATTGTTAGCTGTTTCCGTCGAATCTGCGTAAAAAAAATTGGTTTTTAGGCTATTTAATCAAATTGCTCTGAACTTACTACAAAAACCTGAAGAAAAAAAAATAAAAGAACAAGACTCCCCTAGAATGGATTCTCTTTCAAAATCTAAAATCTCATCGTTTAAACCCATTTTTTTTATTTGTAGAAAAATCCAAAAAAAAAATTGCATTAACTTTATTTGATTTTTATAATTTTTTGATGGTTTTTTATATTTTTCTGATTTTATTTGACATGTTTTATTTATTTTTACTTTGTTTTTAAAAGCAAAATTAAAAAATGTGGAAACGAGAGAGCTTATGATGATTGCTTATAGGGTTTGCATTATTTTGAATTTTATAATCTGAAAATCACTAAAAACAGATTTTATAATCCGAAAATCACTAAAAAAAAGTCAGGATTATATGATTCGAATCAAGAGTATTTTCGTATAATAAATAAGACACGTAAGAAACTCATAGGATGAGAAAAGTAATATCCTTAAATTTTTATATGAAATTCTAATCAAGAACTAAATCAATATTGAATGTTCTTTGAGATTAATGATAAGTTAAACCTAAGAATTTTTTTGAACCCTTTGAATTGGTTATTTTAAAATCATTCTTTCCAAATTCCAATTCTATTTTGTTTTTGGAAAAATGACTCAGGTTGCTACTTTTACTACACTTACTTACGGTGTTAGCTTGATTTTATTAATTTTGGTGAGTTTGGAAGTCGGAATCCCGCCAAACACCTTCCTTAATTTTGGAGTTTAGGTTTTATTAAAGAAGATAAGGATAAGGATATCATCTCTTGGTGTCACTCTCGAATTGCGTACCTCAAAGCTGAAGTGTTACGTTACAAGTTACAACTATATGGCTTCACACGAAACTTGGCAGGATAAGGATATCATCTAATTGTGCATAAAGTCTAACTATTTCATATTGTGGAAATGAGTATTCCCTAGAGTCACATTTATAAACAGCTTAACATTTTTAATTTATTAAATAGCTGATGTATTCAGATTATATTATAGTATATATACATCAGTTTTTTAATAAATAAAATAAGCAAAAGTTACTTATAAATGTGATAGGAGAGGCTAAGTTAGACACATTCTCTTGATTCGAATTTCAGTGATACTTACAGTTGTGTGAGGACGAGTTTCATAGTGTTTATCACTTGGTCTGCAAAAAAAAAAAAACATTTAATTGTTCATTTGGCTACATTTACTCACTCCATTTTAAATACATGCCGCAATCAATTACTTCATATATGTCAATTACTTACTCACTCCATTTTAATTATTTATGATAAAAAATTTTAAAAATTTGATATTTTAAAAATATTCATTGAAACAAATCGGACAACATTTTATATGCTAACATTTGCATTTATATATTGGTTAAAAAATATAATCAAAGTAAGCTATGTGAATAATGCATATTCATGTATTTAAGAACGAAGGGAAAATTTGTTTAGTTATTCTCGTTAATTTTTTTATCAAAACAAAATCCAAATCCAAATCCTCTGCATATGTTCTTTATTTTATTTTTATTTTTGACAAGTTCATATGTTCTTTATTATTTTTGTACTTATCGGATATATCAAAAGTAATTTTTTTTAATGAAAGTACGTCCTAAATTGTAAGGATGAAAAAGGAAATCACACTTATTAAAAAAATTAAAATATAAGAATTTGAAGTATAGTTTTTTTTATGTTTTCTTTATAATAAGTTTTATGAGAAGATGTAAAAACAATTTTCATTGACTATTGGTTATGGAGAAAATGGAAGAGAGAGAAAATTGGATACAATTTACATTTAATTTAATGAGAAAGTCAAAAGATTTTCATGAAAAAAATGATTTTTAAAAAAAAACAAGATTAAATAATTATTTTTTTTAAAGTTTGTCTTTTTTTCTTACATTTTGGAACGGAATGAGTATTTTTTTTTTAGGGGAAAGTAGTTATTTATTATTTTGCAAATGTTGTGTCAAAACAATTATTTTGTAAATAATAATTGTCTTATTAGAAAGCATGAGACTCCCGTATTTTACTCTTTATCCGAAAATTGTCTTTATTAGAGCTAAATGAGTATTTTTGAAAAATTCTATTCTTCCCACTTGAGCATTAATAGCATCTAATTAACTTGACTCAGTATGTGCTAAAACAAAATCATATCTCCTACATTTCCTGAATGTGCACCACATCATACCTTAAACTTCTCCCTTCATCTTCACTACTATTTAATACTTAGTAGCTCACTTTCATAAACAGTCCTAGTAAGAGTTTTGGTTACTTGCTTGTCGTGTACTCATATATCTTCGGTACGTCCATCGCCAATAGATAGTTCCTTAGAAGAGTGACTACACGCCTTAAGTTTACTCTTTTCCGATCATTCGCTACAACAATCTGAGCAATCATGGTGGCTGTTTATGATTCTAGCAATAGCAACAAGGTCGTTGTTTCATCTGTTCTTGCAGTCACATGTTGTCATTCTTTCTATAAAAAATGTCTTACATTAATGAGATTATGTAAGAGTTGGTAAGGATTCTGTAATAATTTCCAAAAGGTACATTGATTAGTTCTAATATAAACAAATTTTGAAGGATTAAGCAAAACACTAAAGTGGTATATTTGTAGAGACTAAAATAGAAAACATTACGGACATTAAAAGTAAAACATTATATATTTGCAAGGATGAAAGTGTGATATTCTTCTGTCTTTCTGTTTTAACAGCGGGTGTTCACCTTTGGCAAAGGTAGAAGTGATGGAAACAAAGCTATGAAGTCCTTGGTAAGCATTCTTTATCTATCCATAATAAGCATTTTTAAACTAACTCAAATTGATTTCTCTCATTCATGTTCTCTTAGCTAGCATGCTAAAACACTGAACACAATTTGGAAAAACAAGGCTATTTGATTTTTCATGTAACAACTAATTTTTATTCCTTTGAATTGCTTTCTGCATGTGTAGTTGGGAGGAAAGGGAGCAAACTTGGCAGAAATGGCAACAATTGGATTATCTGTGCCTCCTGGACTCACTATATCAACAGAAGCATGTCGAGAGTATCAAGAAAATGTGAAGAACCTACCAAATGGTTTGTGGGAGGAGATACTTGAAGGCCTTAATTTTGTGCAAAATGAAATGGGGGCCTTTCTTGGGAATCCTTCAAAACCCCTCCTTGTCTCTGTTCGCTCTGGTGCTGCGGTAAGAGCCTTTTCCTTATATTTCATTTTGTCGCAGAACTTGTTTGAATTGGGTTATTTGAGCTTATTCATATGCGTAATGCACAAGCATTGGTGACACTATTTGGAAAAGCTTATAGAAACATCTCATGACATGTCCATTATTTGTTTTCATCTTATTTCCATAAGTGAACTATGTTAGCTTATGAAAACAAGCTTATATCTTATATGAAAATAGTGTGATTTTGCATATTATGTGATGTGTAAAGGTACAAGAAAAATGGTATAAGGTTTATGTTAAAACAACAACTAGTAACAAAAGATTAAAGAAATCGCAAACAATGGTTCCATTGAATTTACGCCGTTCGGCCATTTGTGTCTACCATTGCGATTATAGAGCAGCTATATTATCGTACAAGTTCCATTGAATTTATAGGTGTACGTATTTTGTTTTGGTTTAAATTTGATTCCTTTTAGGGTTGTGTTAAACATGTTTATAGCATAAAGTTGTTTGTTTATTCTACATCTATCAGATTTCCATGCCTGGAATGATGGACACAGTTCTTAATCTTGGATTGAATGATGAAGTGGTTGCTGGGTTGGCTTCAAAAAGTGGAGAGCGGTTTGCTTATGATTCTTATAGACGTTTCTTAGACATGTTTGGAAATGTTGTAAGTACTTCTTTTATATCAAATGAACAAAATTGCATTTCGTCCGCAACACTTCTCTAAGCAATAATTGTCATTTAAAATCTCTATCCAATACACTTCCTTAATGAACGTCGTCTTTTAGTATCTTCCATTGGTTTTGTTGAAACTTTTATTCTATGTTATATTTAGGTAATGGACATTCCACACTCAATGTATGAGGACAAGTTAGAAAAGCTAAAGCATTCAAAAGGCATTAAACATGACACTGGTCTATCAGCCAATGATCTCAAAAATTTGGTTGAGCAGTACAAGAATGTCTATGTTGAAGCTAAGGGAGAAAAGTTTCCCTCAGGTACTTACTTCAACACTATCAAATTCTTCATGTTTTGTTGTTAAACATTCTTAGTGCAATCCATCCACAAACCGTCTCTTGATTTATCAATTGCAGATCCAAAGAAGCAACTAGAATTAGCTGTTAAAGCTGTTTTCAACTCTTGGGATAGTCCAAGGGCTATTAAGTATCGAAACATTAATCAGATAACTGGGCTAATGGGCACTGCTGTGAATATTCAATCTATGGTGTTTGGTAATATGGGAAATACTTCAGGAACTGGTGTTCTGTTCACTAGAAATCCAAGCACCGGTGAAAAGAAACTTTATGGAGAGTTTCTCACTAATGCTCAGGTTATATATAATATGATTTACTAGTTGTTATTTTACAATACACATGCCACTATGATTTGTATTTAGTAGTAAATTACTAACTACTTTGTTGATGTTTCAACAAAAAAAAAATTATAACAGGGAGAGGATGTAGTTGCTGGAATCAGGACACCTGAAGATCTAGGGACCATGAAAACTTGCATGCCAGATGCTTATAAGGAACTTGAGGAGAATTGTAAAATTCTTGAGAATCACTACAAGGATATGATGGTGAAAGTTTCAATCTCTTAAGATATGTTTTACTGTTTTTGCATTGTTTGTATCAATAGACTGACATGTAATTCTCAAATTGATATGATATTGTAGGATATTGAGTTTACTGTTCAAGAAAATAGATTGTGGATGTTGCAATGTCGAATTGGAAAGCGTACTGGTAAAGGTGCAGTCAAAATAGCTACAGACATGGTCAATGAGGGGCTTGTTGATATTCGTTCTGCAATCAAGATGGTAGAGCTACAACATCTTAATCAGTTCCTACATCCACAGGTATATACGTTGTTGTAATTATCGTAATCCATGTACGGTTTTCCTTTAACATTCTTTTGTAAATAATGCACTGATCAAAACAACTTACAATGTCAATTTCCTCGCACGATTATATAGTATTTGAAAATATTAACAAAAATTACTTGAAAAAAGATTATAAAAGGATAGTGATCATTTTGATAAATAATGCATGGTTTAATTTTGTTTGATGACTGATTATATAGTGTTTGATGATTGATATGTACATTTATTTCCATTTATTTATTTTTCATTTACTTTTCATTTCAAATGTAAGATGCTCAAGTTTTATTGATTGCTTTAAGTGTACTTGTTTAGTTTGAGGATCCATCTAAGTACAAGAACAAAGTGGTTGCCACTGGTTTGCCTGCATCCCCTGGAGCTGCGGTTGGGCAGGTTGTGTTCACTGCTGAAGATGCCGAGGAATGGCATGCACAAGGAAAGAGTGCAATTTTGGTATTCTTTTTCATTATCAAAGCCATCATTTTCCTTATCTCTTTTTTCCCCTTCATTATATCCAATGTCTTAAAGTTTTGAATGAGTATCAATCCATATTGTGTTTAGTCTCTTAGCCCAGCATAGAGATCAAACCAGTGTGTATAAAGTATCTCTATATGATGTCCTAGATTTAGTTTCATATCTAGGTTAAATCATTAAATTCTAATACATACTTACATTATCAAAGGTAAGGACAGAGACAAGTCCAGAGGACATTGGGGGAATGCATTCAGCTGTTGGCATCTTGACAGCAAGAGGTGGTATGACATCTCATGCTGCTGTTGTAGCTCGTGGATGGGGAAAGTGTTGTGTGTCTGGTTGCTCCAATATTGAAGTAAAGGAGTCTAGAAAGGTAACCTCCTATATTATTGACAAATTAGTAAAAGATCTTCTTCATGTTTAAATAATCCAGTATAATAACATCCATTTATGATGATAGGTGGTTGTAATTGGGGATATGGTAATATCAGAAGGAGAATGGATCTCGCTGAATGGTTCCACAGGTGAGGTGATTCTAGGAAAGCAAGCACTTTCTCCTCCGGCATTAAGTGAGGATTTGGAAACTTTCATGTCTTGGGCTGATCAAATAAGGAAGCTGAAGGTGCTGCTGTGTATTCTTTATTAGCTACAGAAGTTGAGTTGAATCAAAACATTTAATTCGTGTTTGGTAATTTCACTCATATCATTGTTGTGTATCAGGTTTTGGCAAATTGTGACACACCTGAAGATGCAATAACAGCAAGAAGAAATGGTGCACAAGGAATTGGACTTTGCAGGACTGAACACATGGTACAAATAATATTCAACTCCTTGTTATAACTAACTAAAACGTGTGAGTGCATTAAAATTTAAAAGGCTTGTATTGTAGTTTTGTTATAACAAGTTTTAGCATTGCTTTTCGAAATAAAAAGAAAGAACACTCATGTAGAGCGAGCATAAGATAAAAATGATCCTTTTTGTATGCTATAAGTTTGGTGTGTTTTAGTTTTTTGCTTCAGATGAAAGGCTAAAGGCTGTGAGAAGGATGATAATGGCCATTACACAAGAACAGAGGAAAGCTGCACTTGAATTGTTATTACCTTATCAACAATCAGATTTTGAGGGAATTTTCCGTGCAATGGATGGCCTCCCAGTAACAATCCGATTGTTAGATCCTCCACTTCATGAATTTCTTCCTGAAGGTGACTTGGCACATGTTGTCAGTGAACTAACTTCTCAGACAGGCATGAAAGAAGCAGAAATATTCTCTAGGATTGAAAAACTCTCTGAAGTTAATCCCATGCTTGGTTTTCGCGGCTGCAGGTCTGTCCTCCTCTTAATATGATGCTTGCGTGTAACAAATAACTATCACATGACTGATGTTTAGTTTGGAAATTCCAAGTTCATAATTTATCAGTAGGAATCAAACTCGGTACCCTTGATGTTTGACAATTTGAAATCATGTGAACAGGCTGGGAATATCATATCCAGAATTGACTGAGATGCAGGCTTGTGCAATCTTCCAAGCCGCTGTTTCAGTGAGTCGCAATGGTATTGTAGTTCTACCAGAGATAATGGTTCCACTTATTGGCACACCTCAGGCATGTTCCTTTTTCTTACTTAATCTTTAGTAATTTCTCGAATTTGTTTCAGATATATCATATATGCAAAAGATTATGACGAAAAATTCAGAATGTTCTCTCTCGAAATATAACATGAAGAACCATTTTTTGGTTCGATCTTAATAAAAATCTTGATATAATTATTATAAGCCCAATACTCTTTGACTAGCAGGAATTAAGACATCAAGTGAGTTTAATAAGGAACGTTGCTGAGAAAGTGTTCGCTGGGATGGGTTCTTCTCTAAGCTATAAGGTTGGAACTATGATTGAAGTTCCAAGAGCTGCACTGGTTGCTGATGAGGTAATACTTATACTTCCCTTTGTCTTGAAGATATACACATGAATTTTAACATACAATAATAAAAATGTGTTAAAGAAAAAACAATATTTTGTCCTCTTTACACTTTCAAATTTTATAATCCATTTGTGTAGATTGCAAATGAAGCAGATTTTTTTTCATTTGGAACCAATGACCTTACCCAAATGACATTCGGCTACAGTAGAGATGATGTTGGAAAATTTCTCCCTTCATACCTATCTGCTGGGATTTTGCAGCATGACCCATTCGAGGTTAGTTGCATAGTTGTGTGGTGTGTGATTACACGAATCAAAGATTTTGCACTGTTGTGTGTAAAAATAACACACACCTGCGCAACTCTGTCAAACTTCGTGAAACAACATTAATAAAATATCATTACTTTTAACGTTATTTTACTTATTTTGTGAACGGGAGATGGTGCATTTTGCATTTTCTTAATATATAAAGTATGATTGCTTTTTTTTTTGACGGATAAAGTATGTTTTGCTAAATTCACATTATTGACAACAATTATAGGTACTTGACCAGAAAGGTGTGGGTCAACTAATCAAAATGTGCACAGAAAATGGTCGTGCTGCTAAACCAAATTTGAAGGTAACTTAACAATAAAAATTTAAACAGCAAACTTGTATCACATATCTTGGTTATTCTTAATATGTCAATTATGGTGTTTAAACACTACTGCAAATGATTAATTAATTACATTGATTATCAGGTTGGAATATGCGGAGAGCATGGTGGCGAGCCGTCTTCTATTGCATTCTTTGCTCAACTTGGACTTGATTATGTCTCGTGTTCTCCTTTTAGGTTAGACTTTCGGTTCAAAGTTGTATGAAATGAGATATTTGTATTTTTAGTAGTCAAACTGAAAATTTGAGGACTCTTTTGCAGGATTCCAATTGCTAGGCTTGCGGCAGCTCAAGTTGAAGTGTGAGGAACAGTTATTAGACTGTTTTCTGTCTTGTGGCACTGCTCTCTACAGCTGCAAATAATTGTGGTTCATTAGAGAAAACATTGTTTGGAATTTGTTCTGAAAAAGAAAATAGGGAAAACATGTGTACATATTCAAAAAATGTCTCTCTCATAATATTGGAATTTCCTTACATCTATCATCTTTGTTAGAATTAATTGATGAGCAATGTGTTAGACATAATTGGACATTTGTTAGAATTAATTTGATATTTTGTTTCTAGTTATTGGTTATAATTAGTTGTTAGCTAGTTTTATTGGTTACCTTAAGATCACTATATAAAGTGCATCAATGTGTAATTAAATTCTTCAATCATCAATTCCAAAATTTAATCTTTCTATTATTTTACTTTTCTCTTTGTTCGGCTCTACCATTGTTTCTCAACATGATATCAAAGTCATGGTATCCACCATGAATGCTCTGCCGCGTTTCTTTTTTATTTCCATCATTTTCTTGTTTTCTGTTTCAGAATTTTCAATCGATCATTTGGCTTCTCCTTTCTTTTGAGTTTGATTTTTCTCCAAGAAGATCTGGCTATGTGTTAAGTTGCTCCTTGCATCTTTTGAAGATTGAGAAAACCTTCAACTTAATCTCTAACTACCTCTTCAATTGACTCCATGGTCTCCACCAACCATAACAAATTAAAATAAGTAGTACTTGCTATTAATTAATAAATCATTAAGTTAAATTATAGTTAAAGGACTAATTTGTTAGATTAAAATCATCACTCATCCCAAGTTGCACACACTTGTAGCTTTATTCACAATATTGTTTCTTCTTGCAATTGGAATATTAACATGTGCTGCACAACCAAACACCCTAAAATGCTCTACTGAGGGATTCACTCCCTGCAATCCTCTTATGGAGTTTGATTCTTGCCTTTCAAAGTTGGCAATCACTTTAACACTATCTAGGAATTTGTTTCTCTGATAGTAGCGTTCTAACTGTGTTCAAAAGAGACTAAATACTGAAGGGTAAACACCATTTAAATATAGAAAAACTGAATCCAATTACACATGCATAAATAACATAAATCACACAAACAATTAAAGTTGTCAACATTTATAACAAACACACTACAAATAGTTGATCAATAAACGTTTAGTGACATATTACACCAGCTCATGTTGCATAATGACTCTGTTACAAATGCAGCCACCTAAGAGTGCATATTAAAGTATAACTATAAATATCAAGAAAATGGTGAAGAGGAATATTTCATAACCTCATTCTTCTTGTTTGTCTTCTTAACCTTGCATAATGTCAATGGGAAGTGAAACCAAAGACTCGGTATACATAGCCACTCTGGATTTACAATAATTTTTATCTTTAAAATAGGAGTGACATTCAAGCAACTGTCCTTTGTCATTATACTTCATCAATCAGGTATAACCATCTGTTCCAATAATATCACCACTTTTTGTACAACATACAGGGGGAAAGTAGGGAATGCCACTAATAGACAGAACAAGAGTCTTAGTCCAAGACGAATGAACTTTGTATTCTTTCATCACCCATATTTCAACACAGACACTGAGAAATTCTCCAAATACCCATATACCACAAGGTTTACGTCCACGGTTATGATCATCTGGAAAAGCCAAATCTAAAAGTTTTCTTTCCGTTAAATCAAAGGCAATGATAACGGCTATCCATAAATCATCACGAAAAGCCATCCAATGAATAACTCCATTGAAGAGAGACCCTCCTATGCAACTACTAGCATTCATATACGGGAAGTAAGTTCCCTCAATTTCTTTCCATGTATCAGGTCTCAATGAATAAAACTCTAAATGTGGTGAAATATAATCTAAGATTGGACTTGCATCATAGAACAATGAAACCAGCAAGTAATCACTTGTTGACTCGTCATACCCAAAGCCATAGAAATAATTTGAATCAGAATTGAAACCATAACGAGAAAAAGGTATTTGTTTGAGCAAGTATGCAAAAGTATAAACCCTCTGCATGAACATACAATTTCAATAACAAAATAAGATTCAGGAAGCCTAAAATTAGGGTTTAGTGAAGCAGAAGCGTTGTCATCGTTAAGAGATGCTTCTAAATCTATAGACCAAGACGTTTCAAGAGATGGAGATGGTATGAACAGAATTTTAGGAGTATGTGTTGCAGCGGTAACTTCATAATGTGAATTAGCAAAGTTGTCATGAGAGATAAGAGAAAACCAAGACTTACAAACGCATTTGAAACGAATAAGAGACCTCACTGGTAACCTCAGCAGGATTTGAACTATCAATTCATGAGGCAGATACGGTAGTGTTGTCTTCTCCATTAACGCGTCTTCCTAGTTTCTCCTTTGCGACCTATATAAGACTATTACTAGTTTCTGGCTTGCTACCTACACCCACCAAACATAATTTTCACACTCACTTTATACCTTTACAAAAAAAAAAGTTGCATTAGACGGGAGTTGAAATATTACTGTATCAACATTATAGTATCTGGGTAAGTCATATGTATATTACCTTATTTAGAATTACTCTCATTTATTATTGTTTTTTATAGAATAAAGTTTAGGTGAGTTAGTTTCTTTAGGCTCTCAAGAGTTGGGAAAGATATAGAGGTTCAAGAGTGTTATAAAAGTATTTACATATTATCTATTAATAAAAAGGCCTTAAGATTTTTGTACTGGTGTAGAAAACTTGTTGCTTAGATGAGTAAAAAGGAAAGGGTAGTTGCTCGATCAAGCGCTAAAGCAGAATCTAAAGCTATGACATTCGGAATTTGGGACATTGATATTTACAGCAAAAGATTGTCTAACGAAACTATCACGACAGTGTATTTATTAAATACCTTTCCTAAATTATATCCACATCCTCCCTTGATTTCCGGCCAAGGAGAAATTTAATTGGCCAGCACCTTCTCGGGATAATTTTGATCGAGACGTATAGCAATGCTCCGGAAGAGGACTTTAGCTACGGAAATTTACTGTCACTAGAAATCATGTTTTTTGTAGTGGGGGGAGGAGGATCAAAAGTTAGAAAAAATTGAAATATGGGGACCAACTTGCGCACCCCCGGTGACTAATTGGCTCATTTCTCACGGGCATTGTAACTTGTATCTATATATCACTTGTTTAAAGGGAAAAAAACACAAAATAACGTAGTTCCTATGAAGATTAAGACATTTTCAAAAATTAGGTTTTAAAGAACATACTAAAAGAAATGTAACGAAATGTATCTCCTAAAATGATGGATAAAATTATGGTCGAGAGATCAAAGCTATCCGATGTGTAGGAAAAAAAATGTTGGGAGATGTCTATTTTTCAAATGAATCTCAGCTATCTTATCTTGAGGGATTAATGTCGCATTTACACTTGGTAAATATCTTCATTTTTCATCTCTCCATAGCTTGGTTTCAAACACTATGGGATTTTCAATAGAAATACTATTTTACTTGTCATCCCAAATCGTTTTATGACCTTTATTATTTTCAGTGTAAATGTGATCATCTACATTGAACATTGACACTCGCAAAGAGAGTTTTTTGCATTCGTTGCCGCTGCTCCATTTTAGAAATAGTTTTAGATCACTCTTCCTCTTTTGGAAGCCTTCACTAGTAATTTAGGACTCAATTCAGCCAACCCATGACCCTTTGGCTGCTCAACATGAATACTTTCAGTCACTGTCTCATACAATTTATGATCTGCAATAGCTATGATCATTCTCATTTATCGAATTTTACGTCCCTGATCACAACAATCATTTTATTATTTTGGATCCTACAATCTGTAGCCTTTAGAATCATTGGCCATCCCAAAGTTGCACAGACTTGCAGCTTTTATTCTCAATATTGGTTCTCGCATTTGGAATATGAACATGTGTTGCACAACCAAACATCCTAAAACGCTCTACTGGGGGATATATTCTACTCCAATCCTCCTTTGGAGTTTGGTTCTTGTTCTACTGCAGCTCTCATCATCGAGCTTGACTTATAGATGGAGGACACCAAAGAGAATGTTTGCCTCAAAGTAGCTAGAATGGAAAATAATTTCCTTGTGGCTTTAAGTGAGCTCCTTATCCTCCCAACTCTCTTAAACTATCTTTGCCTTATTTAATTTCTTCATTAATCAAGAACAGAGAGAGAGAAAAAAATCAAGTTTATTTTTTTTGCACTTTATTCATTGGAAAAGCTTTTTGATGACTGCTTACATATGTATTTTCCTCATATAAGGTGGACAAGAACCCTTTATACTTTGTTTCCTCATTCAATCAATCATCAAACTACTGTTTTGCTTTGTTATCATTGTGCACCTATCAAGAATGTATATAGTACAGCCAAAAATGAAATTAGGGGCTGATATATGCATGTGAAATTAGTAAACATACCGCATATTTATTTTTCTTGGCTGCTAAATACATTACGGGTGTGGGTTTTGAAAAGTTCACGGCAACTGTAAAAATGTTAGTGTCAACTATAGGATTAAGTTAGCATTCTGACTTCTTGCTCAACATTCTTACATTACATATACGCTATTCAGATTAGCATGCTAGCTGTTTCAGTTCTATCACACTTCTGGTGAGCAGTTTAGATTATTATCCTACAGGAAGCTAAACATGTGATCATCACTACAATGCAGAGTAACATGAGGCCATATTACCCCAAATCTTATGAAAACACATGGTGGTTGAAATGATAGTGCAATAATCTTTATTTGATTTGATGACAATTATCTTGTTTATTTGTTTATATTTATATTTGTTAATCAAGTGATACAAGTATCGGCATAAACCTGACCCCATACAAACTATGTAACAGGGAAGTCGAAAACCGAGCGTCTCTTCTACGTCAGCTAGGAGGACTGTTGAATCCTGCTTCTGTTTCATATTGAAAGTTTGACCAGGTCTGCCCATACCAATGGGAATGAGAATTATGAACATTGAAACTATTCCTATTGAATTAGCTTATTAATTTGAAATTAATTTTGAAAGGGATAAATGGCAAAGGTCCACAGTTATTAGCATCCACTAAAAAGAGAACAAAACTTTTTATTTCCTTCAAATATATATGTGGTCGTGATCAAGCTTCTAATGAAGTGCTTTGAATCAAAGTGTGTATTTGTGATTTTGATATTTAGAAACACGCATAAACTTATCAAATAAATTACAATTTAAAACAATTACAAGCAGCTCAGCAAAGTGTGATTGCTCTTTAGTAGCATGCTTTAGAACTAGATCCAATTACATGTGCATAAACAATAGTGAATCACACACAAACATTTTCATGACATATTACATCAGGTCAACTGGCATAATGACTCATGTTACACAACTTCATTCTTCTTGTTTGTGTCATCTTCTTAACCTTGTTCGCTATCACTAGGGAGTGAAAGCAAAGACTCTGTATACATAGACACTCGATGAGCAACCCTCTTTATAATAGGAAGTATACTCTAGAAACTGTCCTTTTTCATCGTACTTCACCAATCCAACTTTCTCATCCAGCTACACATGTGAAAATAACAGTGGATCACACAAACGAAGTTGCCAATATTACCAATAAGCATATTACACCTCCTCTTTCTTTTGTCTCCTGCGCTGCCATTTCTTTCTTGGTTTTCACCTATACCATTCTAATGTGGTAAAGAAGAGGAACAGGGGCGGCTAATTGAAAAGAGGAGCTACATATTTTGTCTTCTTTCAACAAGTTGCATACACTTGCAGCTTTTATTCTCAATATTGGTCCTTTCATTTGGAATATGAATATGTGTGGCACAACCAAACACCCTAAAATGCTCTACTGGGGGATATACTCTACTCCAAACCTCTTGGAGTTTGATTCTTGCTCTACTGAAACTCTCATTGTCAAGCTTGAATTATAGATGCAGACCAAAGAAAATGTTTGCCTCAAAGTAGCTCGTATGAAAAATAATTTCCTTTTAGCTTTAAGTGAGTTCCTTTGACTTATTTAATTTCTTCTTTAATCAAGAACAGGAAAAAAAATAAAGTTTATTATTTTTGCACTTTCATCATTGGAAAAGCTTTTAGATGACTGCTTACATATCTATTTTCCACATAAGGTGGGCAATGGACCCTTTATACTTCGTTTCTTCGATCAATCATCAAACTACTGTTTTGGCTTGCTTTCATTGTGCATCTATGAAGGATATATACAAAGTGTAGTCTCATTGGATAGTTCTATATTGGCTATCAAGAATGTATATAGTAAAGCCAATAATGAAATTAGGGGCTGATATAAGCATTTGAAATAAGTAAACATACATATTTATTTTATCTTGGCAGCTAGCTACATAAAGGTTGTAGGTTTTGAAAAGTCTACGGCAATTGTAAAATTGTAGAGTCAACTATAGGATTAGCACTAAGTTACTACTTTTTGCTAATTGCCAAAGTTTGCATAGTTGTTAGAATTCTGACTTCTTACTCACCATTTAGAAAACAAGTAGTATCTTCTATTACATATACGCGATTCAGACTAGCATGTTAGCTATTTAGATTATTATCCTACAGGAAGCTAAACATGTGATCATCAGTACAATGCAGAGTAATATGAGACCATATTACCCCAAATCTTACGAAAACACATGGTTAATAAAATGATAGTGCAATAATCTAAATTTTAAAGGTAGCATTTGATTTGATGACAATTCTCTTGTTTGTTTGTTTAAATTTATATTGTTTGATCAAGTGATACGAGTATCGGCATAAATCTGACCCGATACAAACTATGTAACGGGGAAGTCTGGCCGAGCGTCTCTTCTACGTCAGTTACGAGGACCAAATGAGTCCTACTTCTGTGTAATATTGAACATTCGACCAAGTCTGCCAATGGCTTACCAATGGGAAAGAGAACAAAAACTTTTATTTCCTTTCAAATATATGTGTGGCCATGATCAAACTTCTAATGAAGTGCTTTGAATCAGAGTTGTGGTTTGTAATTTCCATCTTTAGTACATAAACTTATCAAATAAATTACAATATAAAACAATTTCAAGCAGTGCCCAAAACATGCTTTAGAATTAGATCCAATTACACGTGCATAAACAATGGTAAATCACAGAAACATTCCATGACAAACTACATCAGTTCATGTGGCATAATGACTCATGTTACAAAAGCAGCCACCCAAGAGTACAAGATGCAGTATTATTATAAATATCAAGGAAATGGTAAAGGAGAATATTCCATAACCTCGTTCTTCTTGTTTCTGTCATCTTAACCTTGTTCGCTATCACCGGGGGAGTGAAAGCAAAGACTCTGTATACATAGCCACTCGGGATGTGCAATTCTCTTTATAGTAGGAGGTATACTCTAGAAACTGTCCTTTTTCATCGTACTTCACCAATCCAACTTCACCATCAGTTCCAATAATATCACCACTTTTTGTACAACATATTGGAGAGAAGTAATGAGTGGGAATGACATCAATAGAAAAAACAAGAGCCTTAGTCCAAGACGAATGCACTTTGTACTCTTTCATCACCCATATTTCAACTATATCATCTTGCTTAGTCCATACACTGAGAAACTCACCAAATACCCACAAATCACAATCTGTTGGTTCATGGTCAAAATCACCTGGCAAACCTCTCCAAAAAAGATCATCTGGCAAAGATATGTCTAAAAGTTTCCTTTCAATTAAATCAAAGGCAACAATAACATTCATTGATAAATCAAGATGAAAAGCCAACCAGTGAATAGCCCCATTAAAGAGCGACCCTACCATGGAATAATCAGAGAAGTTCGTATAAGGGAGGTAAGTACCCTTAATTTCTTTCAATACATTATCTCTTAATGAGAAAAATTCCAAATGTGATGAAAAATTATGGAAGTCTGCGTCAAATGACATAACAACCACCAAATAATCATCTGTTGACGGGTCATACCCAAAACCATATAGATGAATGAAATGATGGACACGTAAGTTGGAACCATAAGGAGACAAAGGTATTTGTTTGTGAACTCTAGTGGATGGATTCCATAGGTAAAATTGTGTGCCACGGTGCAAAAGTATAAACCCTCTACATGAACATTTAGTTTGAATAAAATAATAAAATCCACGATGGGGATGCGGATCAGGAGGTGGACGCACAAAACTAAGGTTCAGTGAAGTAGAAGTATAATAATCGCTAAGCGATGCTTCAAAATCGATCAATCGAGTTTCAAGATCTGGATTTGATATGAACAAAATTCTAGGACTGTGTGCGGTGGTAATTTCAAAATGTGAATTTGCAAAATGGGTTTGAGAGATTAGAGAAAACCATAACTTACAAACACACTTGAAACGTAAAAGAGACATCACCGGCAACCTCAACAGAATTAGGATAAGCAAGTCATGAGGCAGATACGGTGGTTTCTTCTCCATGAGACTTCCGAATGTTGTTTGTCTGTCACCGTTTCGGTCCAGTTTGATTTACGGTTAAGGTTTCCAACTCTATTTTTTTGCTTACTATAGGCATAATGAAAGAGGGGACGTGTTTTTAAATGTAATGTGAACACTGAAACGGTGCAGCCAATGAGGAAATTCAGAAACCTGTCTTGGAGAAAAAGGAAGGAATAAATGAGAGCATTGAAAGCCAAGGAGACTAATCAAAAGAAAAAACAGAAATTAAAGAAGGAGACATAACCGATTTGAATGATTAGCAATTAATGATAATCATGAGAGAAGTTCTCTCCTTTTTGATGCAGCTCGCACAGCTTTCATGAGGATCTATAATTTTCTTTCTTTGCTTTCCACTTTTCTGTTTAGTTTTCTTCTTTCTCCTCTCACTTTACCAAAAAAATAAAAAAAACTATTACCAGAAATAATTTTTTTATTCATATCGATAGCTTTAATAATTATTTTTTAGAGTTTAAGTTTTATACAATGACGGTGTAAAACTATTTTACATATACATATACATTCAAGAGAAGTAATAAAGGAGGATTTCAACATTCTCTCAAACACTCTTTTCTTAAGTAGGATCCACATTCTCTTTTCAATTCCTTAAAACCTTGCGCTAAATCTTCAGATTCAATCGTTGCTTTAAAGTTATATAATGAACATGAGACGGTTCAACCTTTTCATGAGTTTACTGCTATCATTCTAGAATTAAGTAGGAACCTGAGTATGGAGTTGAGCCACACTCTTAGAGAAGAAAATCAATGTGCCGACTTTTTTATTTGCCAAAATAAGATCGTCTCAGCTTGACTCTCTAAATATCATTATGTCTCCGCTGGTGGAACTGTCTAATACTTTAGTGAACACAAAACTGCCTCAGTGCATACATAAAAATCGCAAGTTTGTTAACATCTTGAACCCCATTTTAGTTTTGTGGAAACTTATGACAAGGACCCTAGCCTCTAAATGAACATCAAAGGATCTCTGCCATATCAATATTTTCACTGCCATATACATAATAGATGAGTTTAGGATACTAACATATGGCTTTATAGCATATACATGTGTTTTTCTTTACATATGCTCTAGTAATTAAAGCGAGTCTTTATGTTTTATATACAAATATTTGCGTCATTCCACCAAATTAGCGCACACAGCAAAAAAATTGAAGTCTCAAATCCAATTAGTTCACCAGGTTTGTATATATACGGTCTTTGGCTTGCAGTTGGATCTTAGACTTGTGAGATGATGAAATGAGGTGCTTCATTGCACGTTCCATTCTACTTGTTGTTAACATATCATACTCATTAGTTATTGTTGGCCATTAGAATACTAATATTATTTGATTTGAGTAACATAGGAATTCCATTTTAAGCAGCTGCAAGGATATGTAGCTGAACACTCATGAAGGAAAATCCAAACAAGATGGCTCCAGAAAATGTTACATTGAAAAAAAGTGTTGTCATATTTTTTGGTTGATTATATAGGCCTGCCTACTGTTCCATTTTGGATTTCTTCTCTATGGAGCAAATAGAGAGTGGACAAGTGGATTAACGGCGTCAGGGGGAAATTGAAAATCTGGGGTGAATGAGAGAGACACAATCCATTCAACTAGTCTAACTGCAGAATCCTTCCCACACTAATTATTTGGAAAATCTTAAGTTAATAAATTACTCTTGTATAAAGTGGCGGAGCCAGACAAAAAAATTTGGGGTGGCCGCCATCAAAATAAACTAAAATATATAAATCATATTGCATACAACACATTTAAGTTGTAATAAACAAAAAATCGATCATTCAAAATTTAAACTACATAATATATAAAGTCGATCAATAATTGACTCGAAACTAATACATGTACTAATTTCCCTTTCAATATAAACTGAAATGTTATTTGCTAGAAACTCAGGTTTCATCTTGTTTCTCAATTTTGACAATATGTAATGAACAAGAATCATTGAAATTGGCAAAGGAAACAAAGTTAAGTGTACTAGACAAAAAAAGTGGGTTTATTAAAGTATCATTTACAATTCTGCTAAATTAATTATGCAAATTCTAGGGCATAAATTTTTTTTTTTTTTTTTAAGATGGGGTGGCCAAGGCTCCCCCTTTTCACCCCGTAGTTCCGCCGGTGCTTGTATTGAACTATACTACACAAACTGAAAATAGCTTTTGGTATTTAAAGGAATGCATATTTATGCAGATAGACAATAACTCAGGCCTGAGATTTTCTGGAAGTTTGAGACATTCACTAAAGTAATGCAAGGTTTGTTGGCGTCGTTAACTTAAAAATAAAATCTACTTGTGTTTTTTCCTTTTTTATGAAGTTTATGTTAAAGATAGGTCATAGTGTATTTGTTAATGCAGGAGTTTATGTCCTTGCACATATCTGATGGTCTTTGCTGCTAACTTTAGGCATCTAAGATGTTTTCATTTCAGATTCCTATGCTGCATGAAACATAGGAATTGATTTTTCTTGATCACCCAAGAGGGAATGGTTACAAGACTTCAAGACTAGTTGAGACAACTTAGAGATAGAAGTAGTTCCTACAAAATTGCAATGAAAACTTCTTTAGCACAACTACATCTTGTCTGTCATGAAAGAGGAATTGTAAGAGGAATGGTTCAAATGTAAAATTTTTTAATATTTTATTAAAGCTAGCAATTACTGCGCACACTAAAACAGTGCAGCCAACGAGGAAATAGGATCCTGCCTCGGAGAAAAAAGGAAAGAATAAGAAGACATGACCGATTTGAGGATGCTGTCATATTAACCTCCTACTGGCCTCAACAATTCTCTCCACCTAGATGCAGCTCTTGTGAGGATCTATAATTTTCTTTGTTTGTTTTCCATACTTATATACTATGATGGTAACCCGTCCAATGCACGGCTAATGCGCTAATTTTGAGTTGAAACAATTTCATGAGTATGGAAAAATATAATTCACACGAATAAAACATATATGTATGGAAAGTTTCTTTGTTCGTTTTCCATATTTTTCTATTTCGTTTTCTCTTTCTTATCTCGCTTTACGAAAAAAACAAAAAACTATTTTTTTAAGAAAAACAAAAAAAAAACTATTAGAAAGCAAAGCAAATTTTGTTAAGAGTTTAAGTTCTATATAAGGATAGTGTAAAGTTATTTTACATATACATTCAAGAGAATTCTTATGTTAGCAACACTCATTCTAAGTTCTTTACACCCTCCTTTCTCGTTTAGCTTCAGATTTCATCAACAACATGCACATTAATTTCAATGCTTCCGTAGAAGATGCTTTCATTTGGAAATCAAACAAAAATGGTAACTACACCACCAAGAGTGGTTATACTTGGTTGTTGTCATGTACTAACCCAATAACGGGTAGCACTTTGGTGACATTGGGGTGCCAATGTCATGTGGCATGGCTTAGTAACGGGTAGCACTTTGGTGACATTGGGGTGCCAATGTCATGTGGCATTGGCCAACCACAATGTCACCAAAGTGCTACCCCCAGTAACTCTTTCTATCCCTACCTTCCATTGGTCTTGGATTTGGAAATTAAAGCTTCGGGAAAAGTTGAAGTTTCTCTTTTGGTTGGCTTGCCACAACTCTATCCCTACGCTCATATTGCTTAATCACAAGAATTTAGCCCCCTCTGCTGTTTGCTCTCGCTGTGGTATTGAAGAGGAGTCTTTCCTTCACTATATACGTGATTGCATACTCTAAAAATATTTGGCTCCTTCTTGGTTTCAGCGACCCAGATTTCTTCTCTAGCATGGTTGTAAGTGAGTGGCTTAAGGTTGTTCAACTGGTATCAATTCCTTCACTTTCGCTGCTAGTTTATGTTAGGCTTGGCGTCACCGTAATGAAATGTGTTTTTTCAATGAGATTTGGTCTAATAATCGGCTCTCTTACAACAATGGTCGAATGAGTTGCAGAGATAAAAAAAGTAAATGTAGAATATAAATTTTATGAAATGTGAGCTATCTTCATTTTTAAGATAATTAGCCTAGCTATATATCCCACGCGGTTAAAAAGTTGATCCATTGGAATATTGTAGAATAATTTCCACTCATAAATAAAACATCACCAAAACAAATAGCAATAGAGCACGTTAAGAATGTGTGACTAACCATTCAATTTGGGAAATAAAACTATAAGATAAAGTAAAGCAACCGCATGATAAATTACTGTAACACATTCCACAAAGAAATAGGTGGTCTGAAATTTCCAATGATCAGTTCTAATAGCAAAAAGACTCTAACATAAGTAATTACTTTTCAAGTCAAGAACAAACACAAATTACTGAATCAAAAATTGTCTAACTCACATGTGAAAATAAAGGTCTAGAAAATAGTAAACAATATGTCATCCAAGATATGTCTATCTTTCACATGCAAATTGAAAGTGTAGTCGATGTATTCTTAACTGAGCCTCCAGCAGGAAATGCATTTGTACATTTCTAGAACATGGTTTGAGAAGATGAAAATTATAGCCATACCAAATGCGCGCTGAAAACCCTAAAATATATAGCTAACCTGCACAAAACCAAGACAAGAAGAGCACTTAATTTAGAGTAGTGATATATGTACAACTCTTTGGTACAACTTTTATGACAACTTTGATTTTCTCTCATTTGATTGGTCAAAAATAATAGAGAGAGAAAAAGGAAGAGAGAGAATAAGAAGATAATGTGAGTATGAGAGAGAAAGTTGTCAAAAAGTTGTTAGAAAATGGTTGGACAAATATCATTTCTCCTTAATTTAACACATGAAGCAAAATGAAATCGTTTATCACAAAATAAAAATGTCCCTTATGTATTGAAAAAAATTCTTTGATCAATCCCATACAAAAATGAAACAGGAAAAAATGGACCAGCGTGTGGAACAGAATTTGAAGCTCATGCCAATTACATTATATATTTTATTCTGATAGTAGTGTTATGACTGTGTTCTGTTCAGTTTTCCTTATGCCTATGGCAATCAGTTTAACAATAAAAACCCTCCTCTGCAGCTTAAAACCTTTGCAAACTTCATTTTCTTTTTCTTAAACCCCTTTCTTTGAAAATTCTAAGTTGTAATTGTAACATTAGTTAAGTTCACGAGGTGTTTTAGTTTTAATGATTCTTGTGATCTAAAGTATTAAAAATTCATATAAAAGTATGTGTAGATCATTAATTTAAAATTAATTTTTTGTCTGCTTTGAAAGTTGAAACAGAAAAATGACTACCACCAAAGTTATTGGAGTCCACTAAAATTAGAGAACATAACCTTCTATTTCATTCATATGCATATGAGGCTATGATCAAATTTTTAATGAAGTGATTTGAATCAAAGTCGTACCTTTTGTGATCCTGATTAACATGCATAAACTCATCAGACTAATTTACCATATAACACACTTTCAAGCAGTGACCACAACATACATTTGAACACAATTCAATTACACGTGCATAATAACAGTGAAACGCACAAAGTTGTTCATTTGTCCAATAAGCATGTTACAAATAGTTAACCAATGAACATTTCATGACATATTGGATCAACACATGTGGTATAGTGGCTCATGTTACAAATGAAGTCACCCAAAAGTTAATAATCAAATAAATATCCAGAAAACGATCAAGGGTAATATTTAAGTACCTCATCCTTGCTCGTTATCACCAGGAACAGGGAGTAAAAGCAGAGACTCTGTATACATAGCCAATAGAAATACAAGTGCATCTTTACCAAAGGAGTTACGCTCTAGAAACTCTCCTTTGTTGTTATATTTCACCAACCCATAAGAACCATTTGTTACTACAATATCACCACTCTTTGTACAACATATAGGAAAAATGAAGTCGGTGGGACCGACAGGAAGAACAAGAGTCTTACTCCAAGATGAATGTACTCTGTATTCTTCCATCACCCATATATCAATTGCATCATAACTCAAAACCCATAGACTGAGAAATCCTCTAAATACCCATAAACCACAACGTGTAGAATCATAGTCAACATCAACTGGGAGAGGAATCTCTATAAGTTTCCTTTCCGTTAAATGAAAGGCAACAATAACATAGACATCCATACCGTGACGAAAAGCCAACCAGTGAATAGCATCATTGAAGAGAAACTCTGGGTTTGGATTAAAGGAAGATGCAATTCTATAAAAAGGCAAATGGGTAGTACTCGGAAATTCCTTCCATGCATTAGCTCTCAATGAGAAAAGCCACAAGTGAGATGGCACACTATCTGAGTTTGGAATTCGATCATTGCACAATGAAACCACCAAGTAATCATCTGTTGAGTGGTCATACCCAAAACCATAGAAATGTTTATATAAATTGGAACACAAAGGTATTTGTTTGTGAACTCCGGTGGATGGATTCCATAGGTAGAGGCTTGAAGCACAATGCAACAATATAAACCCTCTACATGAACCTTTAATTCTAAGATCTAAATAAGATAGGGGACTCAAAAAATGAAGGTTTGGTGAAACAGAAACAGCAGAATCATCGTTAAGCGATGCTTCTATGTTGAAAGATCGAGTTCCAAGACGTGAATTTGATATGAGTGCAATTCTACGAGTGTGGGTTGCGGGGTTAATTTCAAAATGTGATTTTGCAAATTGGGGATCATGAGAGATAAGAGAAAACCAAGACTTACAAACACATTTAAAACGTATTAGACACTTCACTGGTAACCTTTGAAGAATTTGAACTATCAATTCATCGGGAAGAAACATTGAATTTGTCTCCATGCATGCGTCTTCCTCTTTTACCAGTGTTGTCGTCTGTCGTCGTAGGGATAGTTCCCAACTCATTTCATTACAAAGAGCACCACTATATCAAATGAGTTTTTTTCCGTGGTACTCTTTATAATGAAATGAAATGGTGGCTGTGTTTAATGAAACTTCTTTTTGGTCTTTGCAATTTATTTTCATGTCAATTTAGTCTCTCACAAAAATAAAATTTAAAATCCTCCCTAAAAAATAATTAAAATTGACGACTACTTTATAATGAAATGAAAGGGTGGCTAACTGGTTGTGTTTAATGAAACTTCTTTTTGGTCTTTGCAATTTATTTTTGTGTCAATTTAGTCTCTCACAAAAATAAAATTTAAAATCCTCCCTAAAAAATAATTAAAATTGACGACTACTTTATAATGAAATGAAAGGGTGGCTCACTGGCTATGTTTAATGAAACTTCTTTTTGGTCTTTGCAATTTATTTTCGTGTCAATTTAGTCTCTGAGAAAAATAAAATTTAAAATCCTCCCTAAAAAACAATTAAAATTGACGACTACTTTATAATGAAATGAAAGGGTGGTTGTGTCTAATGAAACTTCTATATCGGAGACAAAAGTTTTTGGCTATGTTTAATGGAGTGGTTAATTTGTTATCAATACGAAAATTTGATGACTATTTTGAAATTTATTTTTATCAAGATTAGATTGATGGGAACAAAAACCATAAAGAACCTTAAAAAAAAAAATATGAAGAACCAAAACGAGTTTTCAGTTCATGTATAATTAATTTTGAGGAATGCTAGCAATACTCTCTTTTTGAACACTCTCTCTAACACTCACTCTTTCATTGGATGAAATTCATGCATGTCCCACCACTTTGTGTGGGTTCTATTTCCAAAGTGTACACTCACAATGATTTAAACCAATAAAATAGCGAGTGTTAGAGAGAGTGTTCAAAAGTGAGTGTTACTAGCATTCCTCATTAATTTTTTGCATCAAAATGCAAGTTTTCATGTACTACCCCCAAGAAAAACAAGTTTTCACTATCCTTAGATTAAAAATAAATTTCACTATCCTTTCGACCATAATTTTATTTTTTTTTGTAGTGCTAATGGTTTATTAATATTGATAGCTTTAATGATTATTATTTTTATTAACAGTTTTTTTTTCATAGGTTCTCTCTAGCATAATAGATAATATTATCATGTGGCGAACATGTGAATATCTTTCCATTAGAATTTGAATCTTAATTTGTCACGCTGTGTTGGTCTACTTAGATGGAAAGCTATTTGATTTCTCATCTACACCTTTTAGTTACTATTATAAGAAAAAATCTATATTTTAGATTCATTCAACTAATTATGTGTATGATCTTTATTATAGACCACATATATCACTTAATGAATAAATCTAAAATATTAATTTTTAGGCTTAAATGCAATTTTGGCCCCTTATGTTTACCCTCGTAGCAATTTTGGCCCCCTAACAAAAAAAATGCAATTTTAACCCCCTAATTTTGTCATGTTTAGGGAAATATGCTCTTTTGGCCCCTTATCTTTACAAAAAAGTTGCGATTTTGGCCCCTTTTTTGGAACACGTGGCGGCTTCTCAGCATAGTTGCGAAAATTGGAGGGTCAAAATTGCATTTTTTTTATTAGGGGACCAAAATCGCTACGACGGCAAACATAGGGGGCCAAAAGTACATTTAAGCCTAATTTTTACTTATATTAGTGACCAGATGATGTATTAATTTAGATAGTGATACCAAACTAACATAAGAATGGTGTGTTTTAAGGTTATGGCTATATAGACCTTTGAGTTAGTTAAACATTCCATTAGATTTATCAAATTATAACTTCTGATCACACAAAATTTATCGAAAGTTACAACTTCATTGTCTTTTCTTTGAATTAGATTGTAACTTCAGTTTATTTACATAGCAATTCTCGTGATTTAATTAGGAAGGTTGCTCTTCTCCCAACATAAAATGTTCACTTCCAACCAAACGGCCCAAAATATCTCACGTGAGTTAACTCATGTAGGTGTATATCTCAGTGTGACTTAAGTCACGCTCGGTGCATGACTTAAGTCAGCGTGAATAGGACCATAGCAATTTCCAAAACTCCATTTGCGGATTTAATCTTCATTGTTACAATTTTCTCAAAGCTTAAGTCATTCAACGCCAATTACAAACACAAAATCAAGTAAGTGCTTATTATCCTATTGCATTGTGGTAGAATTGATTGAATTGGGGTAGAAATTGTTAGGAATTTGTGGTAGGATTTTTAGGATTAGAGTAGGTTTTGATCCAATATTTGCATTGTGTAGATATGTCTCAAAAATAGGGTGATGCTCAATTAAAAAAAAGAGGGTGAGAAGAAGAAGAAAGGACATGGCACGGTATCGAATGTGAAGGAACCGGACAAAAAAGCAAGGCGAATGTGCCCGTGTACAATTTCAACAAGATGAGACGGAGCGGAAGAACATGCTATTTTGGTCGGCAACCAAAAGTAGGTGCCCCAGGAACTTTCGAGGACAACCCAATTGACTTAAGTGACGAGGGAGATGATTAAATGTAATGGCTTGTAATGTCTTGATTTATTGGATTCTTTTTTTTTATATTTTTTTATATGTTGCGCATTTTGGTATTGAATAAAGTTGCGTGTTGAATAAATTTAAATAAACTTTTGTATTAAATAAATTCGAATAAAGTTGCATAAGTACACGAAATCAATTCAAAAAATACACAATTTTATTTAGTTTTAATTTCACCTATGTTACATTACATTATTCCTAAATATGTGGTATCATCATGATGTTGGATTTAAATTAAATTCTTGAAAGTTTGTCGAAAATGTTGGCATTGAAGTGTCTCTTTACTTAGCGTAGAGATTTGAAGCATCTTTTGAAAACTCAAAAGAATGAAGAGAACACAACACATGTATTCTACCGAATCAAGAACATAGATAGGTTACCACATCGAACTCCCTCATATAAGATGAGTAGCGACGTAAAGGAGTGCATTGCAATACATTATTTTGAACTTAATCTTACTGCACTACCAACTGACAAGTTTCAATTGACAAAGGAGCATGATCAAGCACAAAACAACATCTTAGAGGTTCATTCTCTTACGTCACACTCATCTTATACAAGGAAAGTCGATATGAAAACATATATAGTTGATTCGGTAAAATACATGTTGTGTTCTCTTCATTCTTTTGACTTTTCAAAGGTGATAAGTGCTCAAAAGTAACATATTTTATGTGTTAATCTAGACATTTTAGTGACTTGTTCTGCAAGTTATCTAAAGAAAAGCTACGAAATTGTGTTATTTTACCATTTATGCTTTACATGCCTTACTCGACCCTTTTTGTGCAGGAAAATGCAAGCAAGGATAAAAATGTATCAAGTTCACAAGATTTCGCTATTAGCGAGATTTTCACCATTAGCAAAATAGTTGGCAAAGTTCCAGTGAGGTTTCGCCATCAGCGAAGTCATCAGCGAAGTTCAGAAGCAGAAGGTCAAACTTCGCTATTAGCAAATATTTCGCCATTAGCGAAATAGTTGGCAAAGTTTCAGTGAGGTTTCGCCATCAGCGAAGTTCAGATGCAGAAGGCCAAACTTCGCTATTTGCGAATATTTCGCCATTAGCGAAGTTGCATCAGAGAGATTTCGCCATCAGCGAAGTCATCAGCGAACTTCAGGAACTTCAAGTGGATAAGGGACACGTGGAGCAACTCCATTGGTGCAGAGGCAGATTCTATGCATTTCGCTAATAGCGAAATCTCGCATAAGTAGCCCATATATATAGTTTTCTCTTCTCTTTCCAACTATTCTATTAGATTCTTTTTGATATTTTTCTGATTTTAGAGAGAGACTAGGGCTTTTCTAGAGAGAGAAACACAAAGCAAGGTAGTTAGGAGTATATTCAACCCAAGATTTGTTGAGACATCATGGATCTAGGCATTGAATCTTCATCTTTTCTTCATCTTTTTCAAAGCTATCATAGACATATGTAGCTACATCTACCCTTGTGGATTTTGAAGTATTCAAACAAGCTATTATGTAACCTTTTGACCATTTAATATATGGTTCTAGCTATTTATTCAATTTTGTTGTTATTCTTGCATTTACTATTTTATTGAGATTTAAAATGATATGGACACATACTTTTGAATCTAGAAATAGAATAACAATCTATCGTAAGTTATCACTCTAGACATGGATGTTAATATTTGATAATCACTTTAATCTAGAACTTAATGCTTTTGGGTAATTTAATCGGTTGGGAAATCATCGATTGAACTATCCAATCGACTTTGCGATTGTTTAAATGTTTGGGAAATTGATGTTTAAACGATCCCTTAGAAATAACGATGTCATTTGGACATGAATGATATTGTCGAGTGATTGTGATAATATCTTTTAATAAGCTAGAATCCGTTATTTGATCGAGAGATTGCAGCTGTTACGCTTGGTTGATGTCTCTGACCCAAACACTTAACGTGGTTAACATTGTGAAAATGCTTATGAAATACGCAACTCCCTGCGGAAACGATCCTATTATACTTACGTGTAAATAGTTTTATGACATGTAAAAATCTTACAACAAAAGGATCTTGCAAATCTCTACACTAAGTAAAGAGACACTTTAACACCAACATCTTCAGCAAACTAACAAGAATTAAACTTAAATTCCAACAAAATAAAGACACTACATAATAATGATGCTACCTAAACATAATCTTGTGGCATAATCAAACTCTTGAGAATATCTTCAGGCGATCTCAGCAACGTGGCTTCCATCTCAATCATCGTGAACATGTGGTGCTCATGATATATGGAGAACATGCTCCTCATGCAGTCATCGTTTTTCAGAATTATCTTTTCCGACTACAAATATCCGGGACATGCATACTGAAGGTCCTCCACCCTCCTTATGTCTCTAGGGTTGAGGCCTTGATTGATTTCATTCAGTTGTTCCTTCAGATTCTTTAGCGTGACATCGACCCGGACATTGAACAAATGAGGGTTGCCACTGTTGAAGTCTACTTGAGCACTGCACAAATTGTCCATCGTCTCAGATCTACACCATAAGAAATTAAACAATCAATAAAAAACTCATTCAAACATTTCATCAAACACCTATAGTGCAAATTATACATAAACCCTAAAACTCATAACTACAATATAAACATGCAAACAACTAAACAATTAAACAATATAAGTCATTTACATGTAAACATTATATCATTTCTTACCCAAAAAATCAAAATTTAAAGAAACCCTAAAACTAAAAAAAAATTAATTTAACAGGAAAAGTCTAACATATAAACATAAAAGGTTAATGATGTTTGATTATGAAAAAATACTTGTTATTGAAGTGTTGTTTGATTTGAACTTGAAAGAATTTTGGATTTGGTTGATTTGAGAGAGATTTTAGATATGAAAGAGGAAAATGAGAAAATGAGTTGTCGTCTGATCTTTAAATGGACACACAATGTGACTTAACTCACACTAGGTTTAGCGTGACTTAAGTCACGCAGGTTGTATTTGAGCGTGACTTAAGTCACACTGTGTTCAACACCCGAGTGACTCTGGAGGCATTTTCAAAAGTACAGTTGGGAGTGAGCAAAATGTGATGTGATGGGAGCGATCAATATTCTTTAATTAGGTTAGAGAGGTGGGAAGGAGAAATTTGGCCTATTTTAGGGTGTTTGATTATGAAAACTTACTTGTTATTGGAGTGTTGTTTGATTTGAAGTTGAAGGAATTTCGAATTTGGATGATTTGAGAGAAATTTGAGAGATTTGAGGATTTTTGATGGGAAATGAGGCTCTGTCAGTTCTTAAAACAGCACGTAGCGTGGGTTAAGTCACGCTGCGTGACCTAATGCACGCAACTACGTGTCAGGAAGGGGCATTTTGGTCTTTTCAGTTGGGAATGAGCAAAATGTGTTGGGTAAAGAGCAGAATTCTTAGTTTTGACTTCTTGTTGAAATTTGGGAGTTGGGTGAGAACTGAGAACCGTTTCGCAACGCCGTAGCCGTTTTCTCTCTGCAACAAATAAACAAACACCTTCCGTGCAATTTGCGTTGTCGCAGAATTGATACTAACAAGATGGTGTTTGAAAGCTACGTAGTGGTACACAACATAGCAAAACGGCACAACGTAGGAACACTAGCACGAAGCGCAACAGCATTCGGTGTTTCCGAACTAATCCTCGTTGGTCGTAGAGATTTCAACAGTTTCGGTAACCATGGTTCTTCAAACCACCTTCGATTTCGTCACTTTCACTCACTTCAAGACGCTAAACAATTTCTCAAAGACAAAGATTGTGACATTTGTGGCGTCGAGATCACACACGATGCTCTTCCTGTTAATCAACATCCTTTTAAGAAAAGCACTGCTTTCTTGCTTGGTAATGAAGGTTCTGGTCTTTCAACGAAGGAGTGTGAGATTTGTGATTTTTTTGTTTATATTCCGCAATATGGGTGTGGTACTGCTTCTTTGAATGTTACTGTTGCTGCTTCTATTGTGCTTCATCAATTTGGAGGTATTTTGTTGTTTCTTTTATGATTATTATTATAGTTTACATGTTGTAGGGACTAATTTTGCGACAAAAGAACGTTGTGATGGTAGTTTACGTAGGTTTGATTTAACCGCGACAAAAGCTGATTTTGATTGAATTTATTATGTAAATGTGAGTTTTAGGGAAAATGATTTATGTCTGGATATGTTTAGGTGAAAGTTACAAAATTTAGCTTGTGTTCTAATTAATATTAGAGAACTTCAATTCTAATTGAAAATCTCCAAATGTACCAAAATCAATTTCAAGTCATCAGAATCACTTTTGGCTCTCCCAAAAGTGAATTTGAACTTGCTCTTAGATTTTTGGGAGGATTGGTACGGTGACGTTTGTAACATTCAACGACCAACTTGGGAGGATTTATCCCATGTTTATATACCTTTTCAGTTTTCACGAATCCTTAAGTTTTCCTTGTGAGATCAGTTGATGAAGAAAATAGGGAGTTTTTGATAAACAAGCACACGAAGTTTTAACTCAATATATCAATAACATTTCCTTCTTATGAGTGAGTGTTGCTTCTTAATATTAAGGGATATTTTGGTGTCGGATTGAATATGAGGTGAAAAATTCATTGAGGGACATTTTGCCAGTGGATGTAGCAGAAACAGCGGAAAAGAGAATTTCAGGGTTTTTAAATAAATTATAAAACTGAAGAATCTGAATGCAACATGCCTTTTTTTACATACAATTCACTCATTTCAACTGCTATGCGGCTTCTGCTATTTGCCTTCAATACTATATGCTACATAACAGATATTTGGCATTATGCTATTTTCCACAATCCGCCGTTGATAACACTGATGGGCACATACTCAAATGCAGAATTGCTTAAGCCTATTATAGTACTTCCAAAAAAATATGCATATTTATTTTTTAGTCACTACAATAAGACATTTACAAGATATTATAGCAGCATCATGTGATCCTTGTAGCCAGTTCTTTTAGTTAAAAACTTTGGTGGTGGTGGTTGTTGTTGTCTCTACAGTAGAAGATCATGAAAGTTTGAGTTCTCTTAGTTTGGTTGAAGTGGAGATTTGACACAATAGTTTGAGTTGATGTTGTGTGATGAAAATGTCCCAATGGACTTGACCCTTCCCCAAACATTGTCATTATGGGAGTTTTGTAGCACCAAGTTGTCTTCTTGTGATTATATGTCTCTTTCTTTGACACTATTTTCATACAACGTCGAGCCTAATTCCAGTATACATATGGCTTGAATGTTTGAACAGTTGCTATTCAACGTAAATTACTTTGTAACTGGTGCAAGCCTTGTAACTTGTAAGTGATAACACATCACTACTATAGTGGTACATCCTTTTTGGATCTGGGTTCCCTTTGTTGTTTATGTGCTCATTTTTTTAGTTACATTAAGATTTGGAAAATCATGTTTCTACATTTTTATGGATTCCTCATTCCCAACTGTATATTGATTTTGTTGTGTGTATGTTGCTTTTGAATTTTGACACTATCCCAACTGCATCTTTTTACTTAATACACCTCATTCAATATGATATTGGTTACAACTTCTTTTGACATATTTCATAATATTATAGATTCTGATGTGTTCCCTTTTTTGGTCAGTCTGGGCAGGTTTTGCTGAGAGATCTCGTGATGGAAATAAATTTGTTGTAGCAGAGAGACCTGTGAAACAGGGTCGACGAAATTACTGCACGGAAACAGATGATTCTGTCATCGAAGAGCGTAGAGCCAGAAGAGAGAATGCCGCCAACGGTTTCTTTGAAGAAGCTGAGAGTAGCAATTCATCTTCAAACCTCCTTGATGCATTGTTTGTTGATGGTTGATGGAAGATGTGTATTTACTCGATCAATTGACAGATTGTAGTTTAGGGCTTAAATGCTTCAGTTGCGGTAGAAGAGAACCGACATCTTAGGTATCTAATGTGGTTTGGAGAAAATTGACTATTGCATAATTTATACCGTTTACGAGAAGAGGCATTGGGTGAAGATTTCTACTGTCATTATGTGTGTATGTTGTTTTACAGTGTGAGTTAGCAACAACTGTCACTAGTGACAGGAAATAATTTGAAGACTGTAAAAAACAGTTTTGCTTAGATTGATTACTCTTCCAACTATTACACTGCCATTTGCTCTACTGATATAGTTATTTAAGCAGCTTTAAACAACAATTCTGTCTTCCTTCGTTATTAGGTGTATATTGTCAACTTTAATCATTGAGCTTTGAGCAATAGCTTGCCTAGCTTGGGACAACAAAAGGCAATCTGGAACAGCCACACCAAGTTATGAACAACACCTAATACAAATATGCAGGGAAAAAATTAGCTTATACCAATTCACAAGGGCTAAAAAAACGTTATTTTTAATAATTAATAATCCATGAAAGCACCAATATTTTAATCAAATTGAAGTTATCCCAAATAATAATTTTACAAAGCCATTAGACGATGACAACCATCCCTTTATCAACGAATGGAAAGTAATTCCAAACATTTAAAATAAGGCTTTTTCCATGAAAAAGAAGCCACAAAGAGTAGCTTCATGCCAGACGCACGTCGATCTAAAAAAAGCACGTTTACCATCTATTTGGCCATCTATTTCCCAAACATACGCCAAGTGTTCCCTTCACGTTAGGTATTTATATGTTCAAGTTCAAGTAATGTTTTTAAAACCCGAACCATGATTGACCCGATCAAAGTACTGAGTCAATTGTTGGACAAGTGGATTCTTAGTAGAACCGTGCGACTGTTAACCCAATCTACGTGAATTTAAAATATTCATGACTTAAATTTCATATATTTAATAAAATTTCTTCTATAAGAAATATTAATAAAAAATCATATATTCAAAAAAAATTAACAATATTTTTTCAATCCATGGTATATAAAATCTAGAATTATATATATGTGATGGGTCAATGGTAGGGACGTTGTAGTATATATGTAGGGGTCGGAATTCGAAACTCATATTTCTTATTTATTCACTTTAGCTGACGTTCTAGCCACCAAGGTTTTACAACTCGAGAGTTTACCTCAACTCGTTTTGTCTAGGTAAACTCGACTCGATAACTCGTACGAGTTTACCTAAAATTAAAATTATGTAGAATTTATTATATGCATGACATATATAAGCTAATATAATATTATATTGTAAATATTTCAATAGTGCAATATATGACTTAATTACAAAGGCAAATTATATCAAACTACCATAATAAAACGTTATACTCAACTTAGCATCAAAATACAAAAATTAACACACAAAATCATAAGTTTCATAAGTCTCTAAGTTTAAGTCATCCATAAAACCATCCAAAAAAGAAAGTTTCACAAGTTTCTAAAGTTGTTAATAAAACTATCTAAGAAATAAATTAGTTAATTTCTTCAAAAGGTCAACAAACACCACCACCGCAACCCTAACCGGCGTCGAAATCTGAATTTCCACCGTCAGAATTGCAACCGTAACTGGTATGTGCTCCCCTGTTCATGGTTTGAGAACTTAAAGAAGAAAGAAAAAGAAACGTTTCATCTTATGAACAATGTGTTACTCTAAAGATATCTATTCAGTAAACGTTTCAGTCTTTGGGCTTGTAGAAAAGGAATTGAGTTTTAAAAAAAATGGCCCCAAAAAAAGAATCGATTTTTTTTATAGATGTAAACTTGTAAAACTCGGTAAACTCGGTCGAGTTTACAAGAGTTTACTGAGTGTTAACTCGGTCAAACTCGTCAAACCTTTCGATTTTATCACAAACCAAGTTTACCTCCGAGTTAACACGATTTTGATACCTAAAAACATAAACTCGAAAAGTTAACACTCGATTTGCGGAACATTGCTAGCCACCAAAGAACTACTTGACAAAAAAAAAGGAAAAAACAAGCTGCGTGAATATAAAGGAAAAAAAATAATATAGGCTCGTTTATTGAAATTGCTATTACATGTTCCTCGATGAAAGTATTAACTACAAGTAAACAGCCTGGTAACTTGGCTTAGTAGTAGGATTAAAAAATATCAAGTGTTCAGGTTCAATCCTCTCAATCAATAGTTTGGAATAATTTTGTAAATTTTCATTAAAACATTAAACCGGCTCGGTTTGGGTTATATCGGTTCACTAATTTGACCATCGACCAGTCCCGGTCACATTGGGATCCACTGATTAACCCAGTTCTATAAGCTAACCAAACTGGCCACCCCTCCGTTTCACGGCCGAACCGTCCGACTAGTCGGTCCGGTTCGAGTTTTAAAACATTGTGTGCAAAGTACATTGAAATGCTAAATGCACTTCTCAGTAGAGATTTCAAAATTTTGTTTATCACGGTGTGGAAGACTTCACTAATATGACCCCGCAGTGAACCGAACCGGAATCGAACTGGTTTGGATCTTGAATGAATATTTTATAAAAAAAATTACCAGATTATGGCAGGAGGGAGTCGAACGTGGGTCAAGGTCACAGACTTCATTCATTAATGATCGAACACATTCTTTGATTTGTTTTACAACGTAAATGTTTATATTTCTTAGTTAACTTTATTTAATAAACTTTGATGTTTGGATTTACAAGTATACTTTGCAGTTCCTTTAAAAACTGCCAATTGCCATGGGTCCAACCTTTTGTGTTGGAGTAGATGCTAACCTAGTTCAGATCCTTTAGAGTCCGTTTGGTACGCAGGATATGATAGACATAGGATATGATAAGAAACTGGATAATGATAGGATATGATAGTGACATGATAACTTTTATTCTATCATTTGTTTGGTGTACGCATGATACGAAATATGATAGCATTATTTTATCCTATCATGTGTTTGATACACACTTGTTATTGACATGAAACAATCAGAACTCAAATTAAAACATAGGTCTATTATTCTTTTAATTTTCTGCTCATCTTGTGTCATTGCATTTACAATCATATAAATAAAATTAATTCCATTAATATGCAATCGAAATTAATTTTGACCCAACACAAAGAGAAGAACACAGAGATAATAGAAGAAATAGAAAGAAGAAAACGTAAAACTGATTCAGATTGATTGGGGAAAAAATTGAAATCGTTGGAAATTGGAATTGATTCCATTATATTTCAATCCTTGTAATTGATTTTATTCCATCAATTAATTAATCAATTCCTCCATTCCATTGCAATCAATTGGAAAGTTGCAATTGATTCCATTTCATTTCAATTGATTGGGAAGAGAACAAAATAAATGAAAAAAAAGAAAAAACTGAAGAAACGTGGGAGTTTCCGTTCCATTTCAATTGATTGGGGAGAGAACCAAAAAAAAGTGAAAAAAAGAAAAAACTGAAGAAACGTGGGAGTCGAAGGAGGTGCTTTGTGGAAACAGGATACGCGTATGATAATTTTGTGCTATCAGGTTGCTAACCCAACAAAAACCAAGGATAAGAATAGCAAAGGGTGGGTAGGATAGGATTAGAAATAGGTTTAATTTATCCTTTTCTATTGATGCACCAAACAACGGATTGAAGCGTGATAGGATAGTTTTATCATATCTTGTCTTCTTATCATATGCACCAAACGGACCCTTAAAGCCTGATTTTAAACTAGTTAAATACCAAAGAATCAGATTTAGAACTGTTTAACATCAGTTCACACTTCAAAAAAATGCAGTTCAGTTCAGTTCAATTTGATTCATTGCTCAGTCCACACGTGTGTAATTTGGTTGAAATCTATTCAGTTTGAAAATGTGAAGCATGATGCAGTTTTTATAAACCACTGTTTTCCTTTTCTTCAATTGCAAGTCACAGTTTCTACTTTCTATAAAGCATGTATGAAAAATTGTAGTACTCACTTTTATTATAGTTTTTGCTTCCTCTAGTAGTATTATTTTTTGTTCAACAACCAACAGTTTTGACACAACACCTATATTGTTTTTTTTTTTGGTACAAATATTGTTTTTGTTATGCCCCGAACTTGTATGAGTTTTTCTGTAAACAATAAGAATAAGTCTTATAAATCATCACTTTTATCCCATAGTGATGACTTTTGAATTTTATTCATTATGAAAACTCTAAAATCAAATTGTAGGAGCACTGTATAGGTTAATATAATTTTCATTTTACTTATGATAGGTTCATGAAATTCTGGTAGAACTACATAGGTTCATGTGTAGCCCATTAATTTTTTTTTTTTTTTTGAGGGAATGTAGCCCATAAATTTAAAAATAGTTTTTTTTTCTTTCGTTTTTTCAAAACAGAGAAATGTCAACAACCTAAGTTATTTAGAGTCCACTAAAATTAGAGAACAAACAAACCCTTCTATTTCCTTCAGATACATGTGGCCATGATCAAATTTCTAAAGAAGTACTCAGAGTAAGAGTTTGTAATTGTGATTATGATCTTAATCAACATCCATAAACTCATCATATTAATTTAGCATATAAAACAACTTCAAGTAGTGAACACAACCTACATTACAATTCAATCTAATAACACATGCATAAATAATAACATTGAATCACAGAACAAAGTTGTCAACATTTTCGATAAACATATTGCAAATGTTTGACCAATAAACATTTCATGACATATTACATCAGCCATTCATGTCACAAATGTAATCAAACACATACTGGCCGGCCAAAGGAGTTGCCACTAATGCAAGGGTTTTATGCCCGAGTTTTTTAGGCATTGTATTAAGCCTTATATTTTTGTCTTTAAAAATATTTTCGTACATCAAATTTTGTAAACATGTTCACTCAAAACTCAAGTGGTATGTAAATGAAGAGTGTTCATGTTGCAAGTATTTTATTTCAATGTCAGCTATTTTATTGGTTATTTGAACCTTAAATTCTTTTTGCCTTCAAATTTCTATCAATCTAATTCGATGTTGGTTGTTCTAAATATATTAAGACAAGTAGTGTGTAATCAAATTTTATAAAAGTAAAAAATTAATTTATATTTGTATCATTTCAATATTATTTTGTTATTTTAAGATCTCTAACAATTGGTAAATAATCTATATTAAATATTATTTTCAACACACGCGCACGCGCGCGCGCACACATATATATTAAAAAAGTCACGCATTAATGGAGTTGATTACAACGAAAGAGGATATACTCTCACAATGTGACAAATTAAAGTTTGATTTCTTGCTGATAAAATATTCATATTTAATTAGTGTCTAACACACATCATATAGAATTATTTCTATTGAGGGAACTTATGGAATTTTTTTCTTAATTTTGACTTATCCTCTCTAAACGCACTTAAAAGTCCCTGCATATGCAGGAAGTGAAAATGGTGAAGGAAAACACTTCAAAACCTTATTCTTCTTGTTTTTGTAATCTTCTTAATCTCCATCATGCACTCTATAAACTCATTATTTCACTCTTGATCTTCTCAATACTTGCACCTTTCTAACCACAGTCTCTCTACCGAAAGATGCCATGTTGGTTGCAATTGTTAGCGCAGCAATAAGTGCTTGTCACACAAGCAGCAGAAAGCATAAGCAATTTCCAGTTTCTAGGATTTATGTGATTTTGTGAGAATGAGAAGAAAGAGTAAGATAATAGAATTGAGGAATGTAATTGTGTTATTGAATATGAGAATGTACAATGAAAGGTAGCTTATATACGCTATCTAGTTAGGTAGCTTGAAAATGTAACAAACCCTAACTTTTATTAGCTACACTCTAACAAACTTGTAACAAACTTTAAAACAAACAAAATGAAAATGTGATTAACCAACTAAACATGAGTATCACTAATGTAAACTTGAATTAACAATTAAACTAGCAACAACGAAAACTGAAACAGAGCAATTAGGGTTTCCAACACTTTCATTCTTGATTCCTTCATCTCCTCCAACATCTTCTTCTTTTCCTCAAGCTCCTTGATGTACTACATTGTTTTGTTTATGATAGCTTCCTGTGTAGCCTTCAAAACACAAACAAAAACCATAAAACAGAGTAGAAGAAAAAACCATAAAATAGAGTAGAAGAAAATATTTGGATCAAGAGAATGAATGCCTTGGGTAACAGACTAGGGAAGGTAATTGTCAATTCATTCAACATTTCCTTTCTCCCTCTTTCACGTTCAACCTTTTAGATACTCTTCGCTTTTACGTTTTCGGTTGTTGCCTTGCCTTCAGTCATTTTTTTTTTTGTGATACTTTGTAACGAAATGATGAACCTTAGCTTGAGAGAGAGGAGAGATCATAGCATGTATATTGGCAAAAATATTTGAACTATATTTATTTTGTTATTTTGTAAATATCTTTTAATTTTGGAATGAATCAATTAGTTGTATAGTGTTTGAAAACGTAAAAGCGCAGAGGAATGAATTAAGTTCATTAACTAAATGGGTTGAACTTAAATCATATATAGTTTGATTTGCTTGATTCATAAGCTGACTTGATTATATTTTATTTTTTGAAGGAAGCTGACTTGATTATATGTATATCTATGTGTGGGCGTGCATCCGTGCATACGTATGTGTAAAATTATATCATTAGATGCATGTATAAATAATTGTATATTATTCTAATTCTTTTTTTTTTTAATAAACATATATACAAGATAGTACACTTTATCATTCGAATCATCTTGGTTATAATATATATAAGCGGGAAAAAACTGAATCTATTTCTTTTGTAGCTTCTGCTAGGGAATTGCTATTTTTTGTTTTTTGAAGGAGGGCAATGCTAGTTCTTTTGTGCTCTTTTCTTTTTTTTGCAAGTATTACTACTAATTAACTAGTCGACTTGTCAAAGTTTTAACATAATCAAATTTTTAATTTTCTATTAATTGTGGTGACGATAAGAGAGACACGTATAATAAACTACTACATGTTTTGTTTCAGGTTGTTCTTGCAGCACTTGTCATTTTTCTCATAATAGTCTCTGAATGATGACTACACAATATCCATATGGATGCTTCTTCAATGTCGATCTTGGCCACAAATAATAATATACTATGGTATATGATGTGATTTGATGTACTTTTTTGTTTTGTTTATTAATATTATAATAAGGCATTCGATGTAATAGATTTTGTATGTGTGCGTAGTCTTGTGTTTTTGTAATATGTTGTTGTGATCAAACATATTAGTGTGGTTTATATTGTGAAGCCACACTGTGTAAAGCCATTGTTGTAAAGTGGTTTTAGTTTAATAAAATTGATTTTCTTCAATTGATTTGTTCATTCGTTTTCTCTTTATCAATTGCATTTGTCTTGCATTCAACGATGGTTGAAGTTTAGTGAAAAGTATTACTCGATAAATTTATCTAAGAATATTTTTTCTTTCTTATCTACATATAAACCAAGACCAAGCCATGAATCTATTGGTGTTATGGTTGCTATTTGGGTGAAATACTACATCATCCCAAACCAATGATGCTCACCCAGTAGATTCTTCTCCCAATGCTCCATTTATGGTGAGGACATAAGTTTGTTGTTCTCCCAATGTAGAAAATGACAAAATATCAGGCACCACTAAAACATCGAGTCCGTCGGGTGCTATCAGGAATGTTCTATATGTAGATGTCGGTGAGCCAACATTTGTGACGGTTCTTTTAAAACTCCCACTTATGTGGCTATTTGAGTGCGGTGCTTTTAGAGCGAATGATGGATAATTTAAATCCTTTGTTGTTGAGTTTGTTGTGTTGGAGCAGCTGATGTCGTCTCCACTGATTTGTTGCAGAATTATTTTGTTGTAGTTCAGTTCACACAAAAACATTTTGTAATTCGTTTCGCTTGCTTCATATATTAAGTCAGGGTTCAAAGCTTTTACGGGGTCAATTTGACCTGCCCCGTAAGCAAACTCACTTAGCATCATTATTATTTATCGGACTCAATAGTTTAGCAGCAACATAAGGAATGCACAATGTTTGCTTGTATTAGGTTAAACCATGATAAGTAAACTATAATAAGCTCAGATCAAATAAATCTAAAATACATCATCCTTCTATGATAAGTAAATATTTGTAGCAAGTCCATTTGACATATAAACACTTTCTTAAGTAATAGACAACTTTGAACAATCACTCAAAAATCTTCTGTATTTATTTTTTTACGTTAGTTCAAATGTATTCAAATGGGATGAAGTATAATAAATGTTTTATTTTCAAGATAGTGTATATTTTAATAAAAAATAAAATGAAGTGTAGTTCAAGCTCTCCAAGGGTAACTTCCTCAACAGTTTACAATATTCAACTTAAAGAAACACAATTCCCTTCAAATATTAATTAAAACTCATCATTTATATTACCAATTGTCATTAGAACAGAACGGATCGCAGCAGACGAACATGTAGGTTGAAATTACTTGATGCACCCTGCTGCACCAAACACATGTGGACATGCCATCAATGTTCCAGACACTATGTTGAACTCTAGTTTTCTAGAGTCACCGACAACTTCAGAAGGAGAGGAAACTGGAGACCAACTTGCTATTATGTCTACTCCAGGAGCAATTAAATCCGGCTACACCATTAAACAAAAACAAGAAGGTTAACATAAAATTGTCCAAACCAATGGAATATATGTTTTGGTAGGAATGGAATATATGTTATATCGTGAAATGATTTTTATGGTTTTTAATTATTCTTTTTTTTTTGGGATTTTTTATTTTATTTTTTAATTATTCTTGTTGGTCGAGAATTGAGACTTTGAGAAACCAATTTTACTTGCTTTTTATTACTCAACAGTGCTAACAATAAAATTCAAAATTTTACTCGATTATTAATTCGTTGAATTTAATTCATGAATCAAATAAGTTGAATTTAAGCTGAAAATTAAGTTTGTTGACTAATTGAGCTGATTTTGAACCATATATATTTTGACTTGTTTGATTCATAAACTAGTTTAATTATATGTATATCTATGTGTGCGCGTGCGTGCATGCTTGTATGTATGGGATTACATATGTACTAGTTTTAGTGTATTTTTTTGTATTATTGTTTTTGGTTCTGTGTAGCTTCTTATGTGTGTAGTTTTTTTATATTTATTTGCATATTTATGCATGTACAAACTTTGTATTTTTGTTTGCCTTTTAAAGAGTATATGTTTGTGATAGCTTGTGTTTTAATTCAATAATTTTCTTTTTCAAAAATAAAATAAAAAGTCAATCGATATAAATTATTTTATGGGTTAATTGTTCCAAGTTGACCCTGTAATAGACACGAAGACTTAAAAATGACCCTATAAAAGTAAAAACATATATTCTAATTAATCATGTAATTTGTGGTTCTTTTTATTTTTAACCCTTAGTATACATGAAGTTCAGAAAAGTGAGTTAGAGGTTGAATTTTTGTCATGATTTTTTGCAGGTATGTTTAGGAAATATCGCTTTCCACAAAAGTTTAGAAGTTTCAAACAATGGACATATTAATTATGAATTTTCAAAGCGCCAAAAACTCAAAAAATTAAAACAATGAAATATTGACTTAAAAATTGAATTTTGAGCTGATCATTTGCAAAGATATCTATACAAATACATAGAAAGGATATGCAAACATTCATAGCATTTCGAAGACGCCTCAATTTATTTTGATTTTTCAACTAAAATGTACAAAATTGCAATTTCGTTCGAAGTAATCGTATACTCACTGGTCAAATTTCGCTCAATAGTTTTGTAGGCAAGGTTAGAATATTATATGAACCTTCACCATGAAATTTTAGAGTTTTTAAATGATGTATAGATAATTATGAATTGTTTAAGAAATTCATAATTAAGAGAAAGGAAAATTCATAATTAATCATTCTATTGTCGAAAAATTCTAGTTTTTTGTGAAAAGTCATATTTTAACATCCTAAACAATATGTATGCAAAAAATCATGAAAAAATTCAACCTCTAGGTAACTTTAATGGACTTCACGTATATTACAAGGTCAAAAATATAAAGAATCTCAAATTACAGGGTTAAAATATGTGTTTTTATTTCTATAAGATCATTTTTCAGACTTCACGTATATTATAGGGCCAGCTTGAAATACTTAAAAGAAGATTTAATATTATCGTCAACGTTACAAGAATCTACAAGGTCATACACAAAAGGACATATACATGAGAGATATAAGTGAACTTATTACTCGGGGTGTATTTAGTATGTGGGGCGAATTAGTTAGCAAAGCAAATGGTTTATTGGGCTTATACAAGACCAATAGTGACTGTTTGACTTGCAGAGCACACAAGTGATTCCATAAATAGAACCCTTGTGTTGAAGCATGCACAACACTAGACCGAATTCAACAATTTAGAAACACAAGTTTTCTGAAATCCTAAAATCGTCCCTCTCTCTAAGCCTTCATTCGTAAGCAGCTAGCACTATGATCGAAGAAATATGTTTGTGTGGACTGAGTAGAGGTGTTGTCGTCGAGCAATACTCCTGATCACTCACTCTGAGTTAGACATCAAAGAATTTGAGCTTCAAGAGGTAAACACATGAATCCTTAAAGTGTTGATTTGTGATTAATGATTTAATCAAGATTCGTTCGACGAGATTTCTTCCGCTAAGAGTATTAAAATTTTGAAGAACCCCTCTTAAAATCCCTACATATGGAACCAGAGTGTAATTTCAAAATTGAAGTACCTAGGCCGGTACTATAAAGACAGAAGGCATTCCGGAGGTTGAAGAATGTAAAGCACGACTTGCGGGATTACCCTAAAAAAAGGTCAAGGGTGATTGGATGCAAGGTGATCTTCAAGGAAGCAGGAGATGTCTTATGTTGAAGATGTTATGGTGAATGCTTGTAGAACTACCTAAAATTCCTAGTGTAGTTGGACTGCAAGGACCTTCGAGAATGCGGAAGACATTCTGAGGGCTGAAGGGGTTAAGGTGTGTACTTGTGGATTACTTTAAAAGCCAAGGGTGATTGGGCACAAGTAGATCATCTTCAAGGAAGCGGGAGATGTTCCGTATTGAAGAGGTATGGTATAGTCTTGTAGAACTACCTGAAATTCCTAGTGTAGTTTGGATACAAGGATCTTCGAGAAGGCGGAAGACATTCTGATGGCTGAAGAGGTTAAGGTGTAAACTTGTGGAGCTACTTGGTGTAGTGGGAAGCAAGGGAAAGAGCAGCATGGTGATTGATGTTAAATTGACATCATCACTAATTTAGAGTCAAGGTGGAGATTGTTGTGAAAGTGACTCAAAATTGAAGTTTGGAGTGCAAAATTGATGTTTGCTAGAAGTGCAAAATCGGGGCCCGAATTGGCAAAATCGGGGCCCGATTTTGGCTGTCTTTGGGAGCAGTTTGGTTCGTGAAAAATCGGCGCCCGAATGGAGGAATTCGGGGCCCGATTTTGCGTAACAATATTTTTCAGAAACGTATTTTTGGGCCAGATTTGTTACAATTTTATAAGGGTTACTTTTACTATAAATATAGACTTTGTATCATAGTAAACCTGGAGATAGAGGGGGCTGAAACAAGAGTTTAGAAAGGCAACAACAAAACTATGGTTTGTATAGAGTTTGTCTTTTGGCAACAAACACTAGGGTTTGAGGGTTGATTTACCTTGGGAAACACTATTAGGATTGAGTCTCTTGGTTACGGGAAGAGATTGAGACTTTGGATAGAATTAGGCGGGAGACTTATTCTTGTAACCCATTGATATCTCTTTTGTAAAGTTACTCATCATTATAGTGAAACGGAGGGCTGCTTTCTCCCCCATACTAGGTCAATTTGGACCGAACTGGGTAAACATATTCTTTTGTGTTCTCTCTTCTTTTTCTCTCGCTGTTTTTCTACTTTTGTCTTGTGTTTATAATTGTTCCATACACTTTGTTTTGGTTGCTTGATTATCACTTGCTCCACACATCAAGTTTGTTATTGGTGTGATTTTTTTGATCGAATTCGCAACAATGTGGTTTAAGAGTATTGGAATGCCTCAATTTTGGGATACATATAGTCCTGGATATTATAATCAATTTTTGAATACATATAGTCTTGATATTTTTCAAGAGTGTTGTCGTTGGTTGAATGAAAATCAGTTTCCCCTACTTTGAATGCAACTAATATTTCACATATATCTAGTTTTTTATTTTATGATTTCTTCATCTTAGTGTGACATTGTTTTATTCGTCGTTTTTATACAGTGTTGTTTGTCTTTCTCGTCTTGTTGTGGTATTTGTTCGGTTCAGATTATCATATCAGTTTCAATGCAGTGCATATTTAATCAATGACTTTGATGTCGTCGACATTGCAGATTCAGATGCATAGGTACTTCGGAGACTTGAATATAGTCATATTTATAGGATTGTATACTTTGTTATTTTATGTTATTAATATAGATGTTGTAAGCTTGTTTAGATTCATCCATTTTATTTTTAGCAAATTTAAATTAATAAACGTCGTTTCCTGAAATTGTGAGATTTTCTAATTAAAATTGTTTATTAAATTAACGAATATCCTTTTTTTTCAAAATATAATCTAATTAAAATCATGAGATTTTCTTGAAATGATTTAAATATAAAAAATATTCAATAAAATTCGTTTATTTTATCAATTTGGATGTGAACACTAATATGTAGCTATAAATGATAATATGGATGTGATTTAATTTTAATTTGCGAAAAATAAAATGACGAAGAAGGAAAGGAAAACTGGTTGTCATGGTTAATTTTTAAATATTAACTAGACTTTTGACCCGTGTGACGTATGGGTCTTCTCGACTATAATAGAGACCAATAAATAATCTGTAACCCTAAGATCATGAGTCGATCAATAAACGCAAATTAGATTATTAGAGATACAATATTACAATCAAATGATAATAAAAAAATTAAAGAAAAAAGATAAAAAGAATACAAAATTATATTGTTGTACAGGTCAATTTTTTTATTACTTTTATAGTTAAACATCAAAAATTAATGCAGTTCATGGTTTCTAACAAATTATTTAGGGTAGCCGAGTTTACATGGAAATTAGGGTATTCTATTTGTAAACGTATTAAATAAGTGTATAACAACTTGTAAAAAAAATAAAAAATCTACAGAAACAATAGGTTAAGTTGCTGCAGACCTAATAAAATTAATAAATACTAAGGATAAGGATTAAGATATCTATTAAATTTTAAATTTTAGGATAGAGTTATTGCAAACCTAATAAGGGATTAGTGAAGAGAAAAAATTAGGTTAAGTTGCTGCAGGCTTAACAAAATTAATAAATAAGGATATACATACTGTGCATATATTTTTAAAACTCCAAATTGAGACTTTGTTTCGTAGACTTTTGTCCAAGTTTTTACTTTCAAAACTCCAAATTGAGAAAAAAAAATTAAGGGACCAAATTGAGCAACTTTTTGATATTGATATAATATATGGCAAATTCTTATCTACCAATCCATAAAAGGTTGGTAACTATTTCCATGCTAAGTTCACTAATCAAAAACATTTATTTATCTTCTATTATTTACCGGAAAAAAATAAATGAATAGTTTTGATTGGTGCAAAATCAACATGTTGTTACTAATGTGTAATGTAGTTGTCAGTTGTCATCATAATATATACATATTTTAAAACTCACACCCATATAAACTAACTAATGTTCAAATTGAGACTTTTTGAAGATTAACGTCACCATTTACATGAATATTTGTTTTTGTTTTAACACATTACATGAGCATTTGTTGGCAACACTTTTGGAAGTTCACCCTACAATCACACAATAAATAGAAAGCTAAAAATCTTATTAAAGCAATCATAAAAAGTAAAATAAAAAACACATGAATTCATATTGAAATCAATGTTTTTTATTGGTGGTGTGATTGTGTACCGTCTTGACACATTACACAATAATTTTTCACACTAACACAGTTTACGTAATTGTGTTTTTACCAATAAAAATCTATCATTATGAGTCCTCGTGAGGATAACTTAGATGATAAGACATTGTAAAGGTCGGAGTTCGAATCAGTTGCGCCAAGTGAGTAACACAAATCAAAAGTCCTACATGGGAAACGAAAAGAGGCCTATTTGTGTTATATGTGGACTAAACATTATGGATTGGATTTTGTGGAGATTCAGTGGTATCAATGGATATTCTAGAGGTATCATGAGAATCATCCGTACTAACAGGATATCCAATTCCATGTCTATGTTGTGGAAACATCACAAACATCCTGATCCAACCAACAAATACAAAAATAGTTGGAGGCAACACCTGCAGAAGTTGCTTCTGTTTTGACTCAAAAGAAGGATAAAAACAAAGCACAGTGTTTGTATCAAGAAATCCAAGCAATGCAAAAATAAGCAAAGACAAAGCAGCATGCACAAAGTCACTACCCTTAAGCCTGTATTTTGTTAAATCAATTGAATTCGATGATGCTGGAGAAGGCCATAATCCTTTGGTTGTGACAATTCCGTAGTGTCTTTTTTTATCAGTTCCTGTATAACTATCTGTAAAGGTTGAAAAAAAACAATTGAAACCACATATTACAAGCAAAATTGAGGTTAAGTATTTGTTGCTTGTTTTGCATTGACCACTGTTTGTAACAACGGGGCTTAGGAATTGGAATAAGAAAACTGTCCCTGTTGGAAGTAGTTTTATGAGGCTTCCAATTCCACCAGTACCACTTTTTTGTATGGTATTTGTTGAAGGTGTTGTTGTTTCTGTGTTTAAGGTTGAATGTGAAGCAATTGTTTCATTTTCACTTTTTTGTTCCATCATCTTAATAAAGTTTTCTTTTGTTTTGCTTTGTTTGTTTTTTCCTTCTCTTTATTGATCTATTATGTGCTTGTTGATTGAATTTATAGAAGAGTAAATAATTAAGGAGGGACTTGGCTTAATAATGACATTAAGTCTAATAAAATTAGAATGATTTGAGGCTGCTAGGTAATGGCGACTTTTGAAAAATTTCCACAAGCTTTAAAAATTGTTTCTTGTTACACCAATTTGGCCATTTGCAGTTTTAAACTAATGTATCATGCCATGCATTTTGAATAAGTCCAAAATAATTATCGTAATTTCATGCACTTGATTATATTTTCTTAATATTTCATAAAAATATTATAAATCAAGTAATTAATCAATTTTGTTTCAAATCAATACCGAATAATACACTAATGAACGCTAGTTTTGAGAATAGTGAATTTGGATATACCAACTTAACATTAAACATTCACACAAATATTTTTTAATTGAGTTTGATGAAAATAGGACAATGATGCATATATTTTCTGATTTAAAGGACCAATTTATAAAAAATTAAATCACTAACTTATTTTCTTTTTAATGATAGATCACTGACTTATTATAAACATCTAAGTTAAAAGACCATATATGGTATTTGGTAAATATATATATAAATGGTGACAAATTTTAATTTATTATATATATTTAATTTAATTTGTTGAAAAGTCCTCCGTATTACAAGCCAAAATTTTGTCAACTTTCATGTCTTATTCATTCATAATATATAACAGAGAAAAAAATGTAAGTTGATAAATTTTTATTTTTGTTACAAAAACAAAATGATATTCATCTGTTCATTCAAATTAATAGAATATATAATTTAAGATTGCTACAATTGTAATGAAAGATCTGTGAACAGACTCATAACATTTATAAGTTAATAGCATACAACGAAAAAATGCCTACAAATAATACGATAAAATGAAAGTGACTGGAATATTCATGCCTCAAGATATGCAATATTAATACGATAAACATTATTTTTAGATAGATGAATTGACAATGTCATTATAAACTCTGACACATACAAGTGAATGTGCCAAGTTCAAACCCCATTCTTGACGTCCAATTTAACAATGTTGGACATTCTTGTCAATTGAACTAAGACATGTGGATTAATAATAAATATTTATTACACATATTTTAAACATAAATATACCAAATTGTATTTATTTTTTTTAATATATACTATAACCGAATAAGAAGTGACAGTCGACCAAATTTTTGGCATATATGGAGGATGACTTAATGACAAATATACATAACAACAAATTAAACTTCATGTTTCCATACATGGGGGAAATTTGAACTTAAGAAGAGTGACACATGACATTCTAACTTGTACGATAGTGGCGGAGGCAACCAACTCATTATGCATATAGCCCACACATCTCCTCTGTATTTATTAAGTTTTTCTTCTAGTTGGACTTTTATCATTTACGATAGTAGCGAATTACTTGGTAAGTAATCATTTGGACTTGTTCAACATGCATGGAAGAATGGACCATAGTACTACATTCGTGGAAATGGCCAAAAGCGTGTAATAAAAAATAAATATTCAAAAGTTAACTTTTGAAAATTTATTTATTAAGTTACGTTGGGGATATATTTCTAAAGTCTCCATTAACCAGCAGCCTTAAACCATTTTAACATAATTAAAGCTAATAAAGCCACTAAGCCAAGTCCAAGATTAGGAGTCATTTACGACTAAGACCTTTTCCTAATCACTATTTCCTCTTCTATAAAATCAATCAACGATCACATAACACAGTGATAAAGAGAAGAAGAGAAAAAAACAAACAAGCAAAACAAAAGAAAACTTTACATGCAAAGTCTCATTTTTAGTACTAAGATGGATCAAAAAAACGGAAATGAAACAATTGCTTCACATTCAACCTTAAACACAGAAACAACAACACCTGCAACAAGTACCATAAAAAAGAGAGGTACTGGTGGAATTGGAAGCCTCATAAAACTACTCCCAACAGGGACAGTTTTCTTGTTCCAGTTCTTAAACCCTGTTGTCACAAATAGTGGTCGATGCAAAACAAGCAACAAGTACCTTAGCTCAATTCTACTTGTAATATGTGGTTTCAATTGTTTCTTTTCAACCTTCACAGATAGTTATACAGGAACCGATAAAAAGAGACACTACGGAATCGTAACAACCAAGGGATTATGGCCTTCACCACCAGCTTCAACTTCCGTTGATTTAACAAAGTATAGGCTTAAGGGTAGTGACTTTGTGCATGCTGCTTTGTCTTTGCTTATATTTGCATTGCTTGGACTTCTTGATACAAACACTGTGCATTGTTTTTATCCTTCTTTTGAGTCAACACAGAAGCAACTTCTGCAGGTGTTGCCTCCAACTATTGGTGTGTTTGTTGGTTGGATGTTTGTGATGTTTCCACAACATAGACATGGAATTGGATATCCTGTTAGTACGGATGATTCTCATGATGCCTCTAGAATTTCCAATGATACCACTGAATCTCCCCAAAATCCAATCCAATCCATAATGTTTAGTAGTACACAGTAGGCCTCTCTAGTGGAGAATCATGTTTTCGAAATGGAACTCGATGTGCGATCTCCAACCGCAGCTTTATGGTGCAGTCATCTCGATTAGATTAAAAGAGAGAATTCTCTTTTAATTTAACAGGGAGCGGATGCACCATAAAGTCGTGGAAGATTCATTTTGTGTTAGGTGTGTATGAGTAATTCTTTGTAAAGCACAATCGCAAACTAATCGGAAACAGATTGATTTCAGTATGAATTCTTGTATGTTTTTTATTTTATATTAATTTTGTGATTGCTGTAATAACATTTATGACTTAGAGCTTTTGATTTTTTGTGATTATAAACACTCTTCTCGTACAAAAATTGCTGGGAACAAAGTGCATAACAAAATATTTTAAAGCCTTAAATTATCTCTTTTTGTGTAATCTAAACAACAAAATTATCCAACACCGCCAAGACTAACGTTAACAATAATAAAAGGAGTAAAAAATATAAATACGACATCTCAAATGTTAACGTGAAAAACTTATCTCATTGCGTAAATGTCTTCTGTTGGAGGATACACCTTCGACCCATCAGCATATTCATTATAGTCATGTTATTTGTGTGTGAAACTCCATTTGGTTATGGAGTATATGCAGTTGTCAATTGCTTTTGATACAATGAGTGCTACAAAAGTTATTGAAGGTAGCAGAAGAAAATTCTCCATCCCTATCTATTATAAGATGTTGAATTTAACAACCAGATTTCTTTTCTACCAATGCCTTAAATCTTTTTAAGACATCAAATGCACTAGACTTTTCATGTAAAAAGTAAGTCCATGTTTGCCTACTATAATCATAATGAATACATGTTTTTATCATTTGATTTTGGCTTTGATTGGTCCATAAATGCTTAACTGTATTAGTTCTAGTTTCATAATGCCCCTCTATAATGCTTTCTTAGGAATATAATCATGACGATGCTTCTCTGTCATACAATCAGAGCATGTATTCAGCTTCATAGTGCCACAACCTGAGAAAGCATGTATTTTAGTTTCCTTTTCATTTTCATTCGAGAAGCATAGAAAACTCAACATCCAAGTGAGCCACAACCTGAAATTCTACCCAACTCAACCAATGAGATTATTTAAGTTTGTTGATTTTGAAGTGTTGAAAACGGTCCAGGAATTAGTTTTTTTTTCTTTTTCTCACTAAGTTACTTTGGGACAAACAAGCAATTCATTTTTCTATCTTGATTTAGGAGAACCAAATAGAGACCAGTAGTGGATTGAATTAAGAATCATTTATTTTTATTGCTCGAGCGGGTGAAACTCGTTGGAGTTCCCACTTTAGGACTATCATTAGTTTCATAACTTTGTACGACGACATCGTTGGTATAGTCGAAAAAGTGGGGAATGATACCTCATTTGACAAATATGGTGAAATTATGTTTTTGCTAAATGTACTACAACAATTCCTTCACAACCTATCGATAAAAATCCTATCGTAGATCGAGTCAATCTCGTTTCAGATTGGTTTGATTGGTTATGATGTGTTAACAATGCAAAAAAAAGAACTAAAAATGTATCACAATTAAACTCTTTTTTAAATTAACCTTAACTGATATTACAGCCCTAATTTTACATTAACATTAACCTTTGCAAAGCTGCACAAGATGCTAGATACACATGGCTTGTATCCTATCACCCCCAATTTCAGATCTACCCTTTCGTTTCAAAAATTCACAATCGGGTCAGAACTTGAAACCAGAAGCGTAGGGACGGTAACCGATACAAGTGGAAGTGGGTCAACATATGGTTATTTTCTCGGGTTCGACCCGAACCCCATCAATCAAGACGGAGCAGACGCCTTAGATCTCGCGTCGCAGAGTCATCAACCGTCACAGCCAACTGCTTCTTCATCAGAAAAGATGGCAACGGAAGCGCGCTAGGCGACGGAGACACGCCAAACGCAGCAGATCCAGCGTATGTGTCGATCTTCACCGAATCCAACGACTTACCCCTGCGGAGAATCGTGACCTTCTCCACAGCTGAACCGCTGCTCTTCCCAGTAACTGAATCATCAACGCTCGATCTCTTCAAGACCGAAGCAGATTCCGGTTTCTTCGGTTCTGGTCGGGTAACCGGTTTCCGGTGATACCTTGAAGTGACGGCACGGTTGTTGTAGCCGTAGTGGCTGCTCCGGTGAGAAAAGGGAGCAGGAGCAGGAGCAGGAGCAGGTGTGATGAAATAGTCTTGAGGGTATAAAACTTGAGTTCCCATGGCGGTTTGTGTACAAAAGAATGGTTTGTAGTTACTTGAGAAGAAGATGAAGAAAAAAGAAGAGGTTATTACCCTTTAATTTATTATTATGTTAGAAAAATGAAGGAAGAATTAAAATGGGTTGGGTGGGTTACAGTGTATAATATAATTGGAAATGGGTGGAGGGGATAGGGATGATATTATATATAGCTGGTGAGAAAGGATAAAATATTAGGAAAATGCACCGTCCTTGCCTTGCCTTCCATAAACCAACAATGACGCGTCATGATCAAAATAATTTAAATTATAGATAGAGAGGGGGCACCTCATCTCTGACTTAACAATTGAGGTGCGTTGTAGTTGGCTGACCAGAACGGGTCACTGTTTGTTTCCATGGGGTCATGAGGGACCCATTCTTGGTTGAATATTTTTGACACAATAAAGAAATCGTAAAATCTGAATTTCCTAAATTGGAGTATAACTAAATGTGTTAAGAACATTTTTAGCATTTCTCATACAAATATTATATACTCAGCTGATTTTATCTCTTTCACAATTCTCTTCATCACCATCACCACTCATCTCCTCCCCTCAGTCATTACCATTGTCGTCCTCTCCACAGAGCGAGAACATAATGATTTGTCATTGATAGAAAGAGTGGTGAGTGGTCGTCGTTGGAATAGTGAGTCATCCTCAACGGAGGAATATTGACACACATACAGTGAGAGAGGGAGAGAGAGATAATGTGGGTTGAAGAGAAGAGAGGTGACTCCACGCCAGTGGTCGTGAGATCTACTACATCAATAGGGGTGGAGTGGATGTACAACACGCACTTGTTAGAACATGAAAAGGAAGCGAAAGCAGAGAGAAAGAAGTAAAAACTAAAAAGGAATAAATCTATTTTTTTTAATGTACTAAATAGACTTGTAATGTATTTTTTTAAGGTAAACAGTTAATATTTGCAACACCTCATCATTCATTTCGTTTGATCTTGTCTTGTGAACTTTTACCGTTGAAAAGGTTTTCTCTATAGTTATTGTAGAGATCAAATCTGTCAAACTAAATGAGCAAATTTATCAATCAAGTGACATGTCTTTGTTTCTAGGGTTAATACCCCTTTTGGCTCTTGTAATATGAAGAAATTTCGATTTTGGTCCTTATTAAAAAAACATTTTGATTATATCCTTGTAATTTCATATTCTTCGTTTAGCTTATGACAATATAATCTGCCTATGTGTCACACTGACAGGGACATTTTCATTATTTTTTGAATTAATTAACTCTAAATATCTATTTTTGCAAATAAAAAAATTAAATTAAATAATAATAAACAATTCAAAAACAAATAAAAAATCAACATGTTCGTCATTTCTTCATTCATAGTTCATGCATGACCTAGAAATTTATCAAAACATAGAACCAGAAAAATCACCATGTTCGTCTTTTCTGAAATTCAATAACAAATCAAAACACCAAAAAATCATCTTTCCAAAATTTTATCAAACCCAAAAAAATAAAGTGTGCTCCAATTGTTTTCTTTAATGGGTTCTTCTACCGTATGAAATCATAATCCAGATTTTCATTATTATTAACAACAACAACAAAAGAACTCACAATTCAAATTTTCATGGAACGTCAACAACAACAACAACAATAAAAGTGAACTTTAACGAAAGAAAAGATAAACTTGAGAATCAATTAAGTAAAAGGAAAAAATCATCAGTAATCTACACGCAATATATTTCTTTATACACCATTCAATTAGGTAAAAGGAAAATCAATTTCCATATGAATCAATTGGTTAAACTCAACTTGGCATGACTCGCTCATGACTTAACCGAGTTAACTAATTCACAACAAAACTTAAATCCTATATATTTCCTTACAATTCCAGATTTGAACTCTCTTTCTCCCTCTCCTTTGCACCATCTCTCTGAACTCTCCATCTCCCTTTCATCCTTCACACTGCCTCTCACACTCCAAATTTGTCTCTGCCTCCCTTGCCCGATCTGGGATTTTGTTTCTTTATATTATAGGTTGGCTGCGAGGATGCAATTGAAGAAAATAAAGAATGGTGATAGGGATGTTGGTGTTTGAAGTGAAGGGTTGTGGTTATGATATGAGAAGTTTTTGGTGGGGTATTGATGTTTCGATTAAGAGAATGATGGTGGGGGTGTTGCTATTTATATGACTATAATAAAGAAGATAATAACACGAGTGAGGTGAAGAAAAATTGATGGTAGTAATTGGGAGGGAGGAAGATGATGTATATTTTGGATAATGACAAGGGAAAGAAGAAATTGTGTTTTGAACAAACTAGTTTCATATGTTGAAAAAAATTTGAGTTAAAGAAAATGAGATGAGTTCTTTAATGGAGGTGGTTGAAAGGTAGAAGATGAAGATGCGAGGAATTTCTGTATTTATTTTAAGCTTAATATCAGTTTTAGCCCTCTAAGTTTTAAGAAGTTGCGATTTTGGCCCTGTAAGAAAAAAAAGCTACAAAACTGCCCCTTAAGTTTTGTCCATGTGGCAGTTTTGGCCCCCTAGGCCAATTTTGACTCGGTCAACGCGCAAGTGGATGCCACGTGTATATTTTTTATTTTATTATTATTTAAATTTTTTTTGTAATTAAAAAAATAATTTTATTTTTAATTATTTAAAAAATATTTTTTTATTAAAAAAATAAAATAACTAAAACTAACAAGTCAGGATACTAAGTCTAATTTGAATTATGCTTCAATAATGTAAAATTAAAAGCAGTCCAAGTTCATATCTATATTGGGATTTGGGGCAACAAGCTTCTGTCCATAGTGCAAATACAGGAGCAACAGATAAAGTA
>Ga0315913_1000039_pt1 | contig 64573 bp, 45 predicted proteins | sample MpolsnodulesMG_FD_207736 | JGI IMG/M metagenome (GOLD analysis project Ga0315913, IMG submission 207736) | Medicago polymorpha root nodule microbial communities from Los Angeles, California, United States - small nodules | ecosystem: Host-associated > Plants > Roots > Nodule | place: USA...
AGGAACAGAGAAAATACTAAGTCTTGGTATTGTAGGTGGAGGGGAGGAGTTCCTTTTTATGAGAAATATCCTAGACTTTTTGCTATGTCTACTCAAAAAGAGGCGATGGTGGCGGATATTTGGGTGGTCAACGGCCTTAAAAGGGAGTGAAGATTCTCTTGGCGCCGCTGTTTTTTTGTGTGGGAGGAAAACCTCTTAGAGAGATTGTTGGAGGATTTGGAGGGTCATGTGTGGAATGAAGAGCAAGATGGATGGGTGTGGAAACGGGATGAGCATGGAAGATTTACGGTTAAGTCCATGTATGCTAAATTGGAAACCTTGATCATTTTAGAGAATACTTGGGGAGAGGAGGAGCAGAGGGTGTTTACTCAATTGTGGAAAAGCCCGACACTGTCTAAAGTAGCGCTCTCGTGGAAGATGTTGCTTGATCGCATTCCCACCCGGGTTAATCTTAGAAGAAGGAATGTGCTACCCCCGAAGCTCCTTGTGACGTGCGCTTTGTGTGATAGGGAGACAGAGAGGACAAAACACCTTTTTATGCATTGTTCAGTAGCTCATGGGGTTTGGTTGGAACTTTTTAATTGAGTGGGGAATAGGTTCATTATTCCTCCAAACTTGTTCAATCACTAGGCGTGCTGGCAGGCGGGACAGTCGAACAAGAAAATTGCTAGGGGATTGAAACTTATATGGCATGCAACAATTTGGAGTATCTGGAAAGCAAGGAACGATAAAATCTTCAATGCAAAGAACACAGAGGTGGTGGAATTGGTGGATCAAATTAAGGTCCTATCTTGGAGGTGGTGTCTAACCCGTTTAAAAATCCCAACGTGTTTTTTTATGAATGGAGTTGGAATCCGAAGGTGTGCTTGGTGCGATAGGAGGGTTGGCCGGTTTTTGGTGTGTTGTCTGTTTGGTGCGGTTTCGGGTTCAAGTGGTCTGTGGTTTAGCCCTGTTTGGCGGTGCTGCTTTGGCAGCGGGCAAAAGTCTCTCTTGTTGGTTGCAGGCAGCTGTTTTCGCTGTTGTGGTTGTTTGTTCTGTCTGTTAGCTGCTGTGCTGGTGTTCCACTTCCTGTCTTGGTAGTATGTCACGGTTTGGAGGGTGGGCTAGGGGTTTTTGTGTTTTTAATAGGGAGCTTGGCTTGCCTTTTGTTTGGTGTTTTCAGCTGATTTTGTTTTTGAATTACTTTTGATAGAAGGTTTTTTAGTGAGTGGTGTGTTGGTGAGGGGTCTGTAATTTGGGCACTCATTTTGTACTCTTTTTCCTCCTCGCGGGTTTAGTGCACCTTGTGCTAGCCTTGCCTAATAATATTTGCTGCTTCAAAAAAGGAAAAAAGATAAGTTGGTAGGGACAATGCATAGTATATATGCAAGGTCAAGGGTTCAAACCCCGACCACCACAAAAAAATGGTCCTCTAATATACCATAAAAAGATATAAGATAAGATTTTTCAACTTTACATCTCTAATTAGGTTGACCCGCGCCGCTTAATACAAATTAAGGGTGGGAAAACTTACCCGTTTTATTTTACCCTCCTTAAGTCAATTTTTTTAACAAGCAAAAATTGAATATATTAACAACAAAGTAGAAGATTATCTAGCACAAGATGTGCCAAAGAAGACAACTAAAGTTCACAACAAGGTCCTTCAAACAAAGAACAAAAAACTGAATGAGCTGATGCCCAAACAAGCAAGCGGGCACAATGACCTTATGAACGCCTAACACAAAATAAGCATTAGTTGCCTTCTTCCACCAAATCGAATGAATTTTTACTTTGTCTACCAATAGATCAATCATGTTTTCCTTGTGTTTTAGTCTATTATTACGTTCATTCCACAATACACAAACACATAAAAGTCAAATGAGCTGCATAAAAAAACGTCACGCCATCAATCCACTTGTCGAGTGAGTAAACTGAACAAAATGATCAGAAATACTGTAAGGATTAGCCGTGGGAACACATATTCAATTTCGGACTAAATGCCAGAGATCCCTGAAAATTGTGCATGAAAGGAATAAATGAGCTGTTTCGACTTCTCCGCACCCGTTCACACACAATTGTGCGTCATGAGTAATAATTCCACACACTACCAAATTGTCCTTGGTCGGCAACCTATTACAAAGAAGTCTCCAAGGTAGAATAATCATCTTTACGAAAACGTGCCTGTGCCGAATTAAATCGGAAACTGCATCCAAGATATGACTATCATTTAATAAAAATTAAATTAAATCTCTATATCCTTTAAATTTGATCACAGCCAACAACTACTGTGGCCAGAAAACACAAATTCTCTATGTAAGCAATAGATTCACTCCTAATATGTACTAATTAACAATAACAATTTCCACTTTACTTAATCAAGAAAAATTATTAAGATCTATTGGTTGTCAACAATGTTGACTATACAAATAACTATTTTAGGTCTTAACCATATCCAGCTGGTGGACTCTGATTGACCATTGTCTGAGACCTATAAAATAGCCACCACGTCATGTGAGCTACGTTATTTTATTATTTTGGACGTTATTACAAGTTGAAAATGTTACAGCTTACAATAGAATATTTCCACATATATAATGCGTTGAATGGAGAAATAGTAGTAATGTAGAATAATAAAAAGCCATTCAGTGCGTAGTGTAAACTGAAAACAACTGAATATTAATCAAATAAATTACATTTCATACACATTGGTAAAAAAGCAAACCAAACAAAATTTGACTAATTGGACGTTTAATTTGTTTCTTAGTGCAAAAGTTTCATAGCTGGCGACTTAATTACCATTAGAAAAAGTCTAGAAACTCTCTCATTTGTTACCTGCATACCTTCATTGCTAGCGCTAATATTTTAATATTGAGAAAGCAAGATTACAACTGCACAAAGAAAAACACAAACATTTTCGAGAAAATGAGACAACGGAACTTGCCTTATGAACACTTTGTCAAGAAGACTTTCGATAGAAGGAGCTGGTTGTACCCTTCGTCGAATTGGACTCTGATACCATTGTTGGGTTAAGAGGAGAGCCGGAGGACCACCCACATCAAACTCTGATACCATTGTTGGGTTACGAGGAGAGCCGAGAGACCACCCACATCAGGTCAGAGAGCCGGGGGGGACCACCCACATCAAACCAAAGTAACTACTCAAGTGAGAGAGACACCGCACTCTTATCTAAAATCTTAAGGCAATGAGTTTATGGATCATGTCACTTATATAATGTTCAATCTTTATATTTTTACCTAATGTAGGACATTTAGCTCACACTTGCAAACAACAATTAATACAAATTTTTTAAATTATGGTGATTTTGTCAACCTAGTTCTATATTTTAGAGATGAAAATAGTATATAATAACCATGGGCCCTGGTTTTCTCAAAGAAAATAAACATGGCCCTGGCTCACTAAAATGTTATGAAAATTGCTCTTACCACAAGTAAATTTGCTAAAAGAAACACATGAAAATTATGCATTTGACCTAAACTAAAGTTAACTAAGGATTGCTAGAAGGTTTCTACACACATTTGACATCAAGAAACAGGTAACGCATCTTTTAACTCATTTACATTTGAAGAATTTTCTATCATATTTTTTATTTTCCTGACATGCACCTACAACGGTAGTTAACTACCGTTGGCATCAGAACTGTAGTTAACCACTGTTGAAAAGGAAGCCAATTGCAGTTAACTACCATTGCGATCACTAAACGGTAGTTAGCTACAGGTGGGGTCAAATGCGTATTTTTCATGTATTTTTTAGCAAATTTACAAGTGGGAAAAACAATTTTCAAATGTTATACACAACATTGAAAGAAAGTTTTGACAAAAAATATAATATAAAGAATGTGATCATCTATTCTCGACTAAAAATGTTACGGTCAAGATTAAAGTTTCAACTAAGCATGAATATAAATATGTGCCTAGTTGCAACAAAGTCACAAATTTGCTGTTGGGCTGACTTTTACTCATGAACAAAGCCTAAAAGGTTCCATTTCGTTTTCAACAAGTCATAATCATGAGTTTCTTGGGACTGGTTGCACCTCTCAAAATCTTGTCTCTTTCCATTACTATACTAGAGAAGACAAGTTTACGGTCTGTGCTGAAACTGCACATCAATAAACTGTAATGCACAATATGTAAGTGTAAAGTTTCAGAAGAAAGTTATAGTGCAATTGTGGTTGAAAGAAATTCTTATGGTACTATTTGGAGGTATATTAGAAGGTGATTTCTAAGTGGAGAAGTGTTGCATATGATTCATAGTACATTGATATTTAACAATTGTTTGAAACTCTAACAACGATTAATGTCATTCTTTGCAAAAACAAGAAAAAATTAGGCTAAATTAATCAAATGGTTCATCAACTAATTCTCAGTTTTCATTTTGGTCCCATAAGTCTTAAAATCATCATTTTGGTCCCTCAACTTCTGAATCAAATTTCAAAAACGTCCTTTCCGTCAAATAAGTAACTGTGCCGTTTTTTGATTTGATTTTAACCATTCGATTGAATATCCATTGTATCTATAGTGAACCGTCAACACCTAATTTTTTTTATTTTTCATCATCTTATTCTCTCTTTCTTCATCTTCATCCTCACTCTTCTTCATCATCTTCAATATCACATTCATCAACACCATCATCATCTTCATTTTTTTTTCTTTCAGAATTCACAAAAAAAAAATATACTTTTTACATTGAATAATATAAAGGCTTAATTGCAGTTTTAGCTCTCTAACTTTCCCAAAGTTGCGATTTTGGCCCCTAAGAAAAAAAACTACAAAACCGCCCCCTAAGTTTTACAACTGTAGCAGTTTTGGCCCCCCAAGGCAAAAAAAAATTAAAAAATTAACATGTGACACCTCACTTAGGGTGCCACGTCAGCGTAGACCGAGTCAATATTAGCCTTGGGGGCCAAAGCTGCCACAGGCGCAAAACTTAGGGGGCGGTTTTGTATTTTTTTTTCTTAGGGGACCAAAATCGCAACTTTGAAAAAGTTAGGGGCTAAAACTGCAATTAAGCCTAATATAAACCAAATTCATGAAGTTGTAATGTTACCAATTAATTGTAATAATTCCGTCAAAATAAGTTTTTTTTGAAGGATTCCGTCAAAATAAGTTAATAATTCAATAAAAATAATATCAAATATTTAGATTTAATTCGCCAAAAAAATATAGATTTTCCTAACCATTAGTTTAAAGCAACTCTTGATATGATATGATGTCGAATAAAGTAGATTGTGAAACTACATTAGATCAACTTTATTCAGATTGAAAATCTTGTTATCTCATTGGTTTGTACGTAATTACCTTCAAATGTGTTTTAATATCAAATAAATTGCAACAGTATCATGAATAAAATAAAAAATTGTAAACTGTTAACATGATATGATATTAAAAGGATCAAAGCATTAGAAAATCATTTGCTAGATTATAAGTATAATTATTCATCTGTATTTAGTTGAATTGAGTTTTATTGGACCGGGTGCATTGTATGGAATGGTTTGCTTTGGTTTTGTCACGTTTGGATAGTTTGGCTAATTGGGTTTGTTTTCTGTAGCTTGATTTGATTCTGTTATATATAGTTGGTCTTATTTGGTTTGTTTCCACTCAATAAAATGGACTGTATGTCAATCTTTACTACAAATATTCTCGATTCTTTGCTTACCAAGATACTGAGTGCATGTTTGGATCAACGGTGAGTTTGACAAAACTACAGCGAGCCACCGTGATTCTATAAAACTTTGAAGTACAACTTTTGTCAAAATCACAATGATTCACCATGATTATGTCAATCTACAATCAATCCAAACATGCACTAACCGGATGCATTGTCAAAACAAACGGACTGTGTATCACAATTAAGAGTTGTCAAAGCGTAAGGAAGTTAAAAACACAGTTCACACAAAAAGGTACTAACATCTTTTCCAATTGACTGCAGACACAGTCAAAATCTACTATATACTGATTACAAGGCATTTTGAAATGAAAACGAAGATTCACAACAGAATCCTTAACATTCTGCTTTGACTACAAATTATTCATTCTTCCTTGAGGGAGTTGGAGAAGTACCAAGACTTACAAAGCAAGCAGTCAAGCACATTGGAGCAGTGACCCGATTATATCTGCAACGAGATGAAACTGTCTAAACAAAACCATGAAGATTTTATAACAAATGTGTATTAAAGAACTAGAATGAAATATGATTATTGAATCTAAATTTCTTTCTGAAACATTTCTTACTTCATATTTCACATGCCATTGATTTGAGGAAAAAGAATAAATAGCAATTAAATCATTATGATATGATGCGCATGGCATATGTAAGGAAATGTTTAAGCTGGTAACATAAACTTACTCCAAGTGACTTGTATTAAAGTTAAATGTGTTTTTGGTTATTATAAAATCGCGGTCTTTGAAGTTTAGTCCCTAGAATTTTTTTCTTCTCATTTTAGTCCTCACCCGTAATTTCGGTAAGTTTGGGACTGAGTAAAATTTTGATAGAAAATTAACTAAAACAGTGTTTTATATGGATTCAAAGTACATTTAACTCATTATATAGCATATGGCAAAGACATTCCAGCTAGAAAGAATGGACTCACTCCTACTTGGTTACAGAAAATATTTTGCACAAATCAATAAAACAATCACTATAGGTTTATATAATCTTATTTTCCAGAGAATAAACTTTTTCTGTTGAGGATAGTATTTTATAAGAAACTTGCACAATGGTTGGAATTCTGTCCTGTGAATACATCACAGGTTCGTAGTTCAGAAAACATTCTCTTGCACATACAAGGTAAGGTTTGTCAAGAGTCTCAAATTGGATTGAATGAGATAAGACCTCAACAGGTGTTTATAAGTGGAGACCCTCACCTTACAAGCCGGTTTTGTAGGTTTGAGAGTTAGGCCCAACTCAAATTTTAATCTAGTATCAAAGCCTATTCAAGATCCGGTCACCACCTATTAGGTTACCGTTAACGGATCACGCTCCAGAAGTTCAAATCTGGTCGTGAGAGGGTGTGTTAAGAGGTCTCACATTGGATGAGAACGGGCCTATACATGTGCTTATATAAGTGGGGGAAGTCCTCACCTTTCAAGATGGTTTTGTAGGATTAAGGTGGGTTCAACCCTAGTTCTAATAAAGTTGATTGCAATAGACCAAAAAAGGATACAACCCTTCCCATTATTTGGCGAAAATTCTATAGCATCAGTTTACTGTTTTTTGAAAGAAATATTGTAGTAGTTTTGGGTTTCCATCAAAATAGAAAATCGTGTGGTTTCCAAGTTTAAATTAAACGTAAGTACTCATTTTTTTCCATCCTTAATCTAACAAAGTACATTATAATGTCAACTTACTAATGATCCAAGGGATAACACAACTTGTTCAATAAAGACAACTTACTTTAGGGAGCTTGCTCCACTTGCATCTTTGGTTTTACTACGTGGAGGTACACACAGATAAAGTCACCATACAAAAACACGTGACTTGTTTATGAGCTAGATATGCATATAACAAACTAATTTGGAGTATATATGCATATAACAAACTAATTTGGAGAAAGAGCGATTTTACATAATTCGGCACACTGAAACAAATTTTAACATGCAAGTAACCTGGTTCTTTATGTCATAGAATATAATGTAAGGAAAACATTACACTCAGGGCACAAACACATTGATAAGTAAATAAGGTAAGGGAATTGGAAACTACGGTCTCTACCTGAAGGGGTTTATCTTAAGCAGCACTTCCTGTTACATTTCCAATTGTTTTCCGGTCAAAAATTTCAATCCAGTATCCATCAGGATCCTTAATAAATGCTATCCCTTTCATTTTCCCTGCAAAAACAAATAACTTGAAGACTTAAGTTTGAAGCACAGATGGTACGGCCTGATGGCATCAGCATAATTTTAACATTTTCCATTAGCATTTAACATTTGTACACCAGAAGTCGTGCAATTGTATTATGCTCAATTTCTTTGTTTATTGAACAGTGGCACCACTGGTTGTACCCAATTGTGAGTAGTTCCGAGTGCTTATGAAAATAGCTTATGACACATCTATTAGATGTTTCCAACTTAGTTTAATAAGCTCCCCATGATTGCTTATGAAAACTTACAACTTATATACTGCATTCTAAAAATAGAAAAATACAGAAAATTAAGGGACGATATACTCAATAATTATAATTAACTTTGTCATTTTCCATCAAAATAAAGTTCTAAAAGTAATCAAAAGACATCCCATCAAATTCAAACAATTTAGGTTGAAGGGGATCGAAGTGAGGACATAGCAAAGAAGATTTCTTGGGCAAGAAGATTGAAGGATTGTATGCTAGCTTGATCCAAAGACCTTGGGATTCATCCAATTTCAAGGAGCTTGAAGATTGGAGGCATTGGAGTGGGTACATAGTGTAGAAGGTTTAGGATGGTGGTGATTCGTAAATTGAAGGAACCTTAATTAACTCTTGTAAACATTTTCAACATTCTAGTGTTGGTCCGTAGAGGAGGCGTTTTCTTCTACGAAGAGAGGATGTGCCCTCAGCGAGGACGATAGGGGAACCTCTATAAATCCGGTGTTCTCTTTTCCTTACTCTTTAATTTCTGAAAATTTACTTTGATATATGATGTTGATGGATTAGGTTAATTGTCATATGCTTTGTGATTGAATAATTTTTAAAACCTAATTGTCAAGAACACTGTTGATCTATCAATTCAATCACCTTTCATATTAGAGATTAACTTGTTGATAATCTCATCACATATATTAAAGTTGTTTAGTTTATTGTGATAGTGATTTCTTGTTTAAAGTTAGGTTTGGTTTAAAATAGTTATTGGTTTTGTGGAAGTTAATGTGTATTAATAATTGATTGATAAATTACAGTTTAAGAGTGAATTCCTCGTTCCAATTTGAATTGTTACTGTGCCATTGCTTATTCTATTATCATTGAAGCTATTGCATAATCCTATAAAGTCATTTGATTTCAAAAGAAGTTTTATAAAACCACGCTTTCGAAAGAGTTTTATAAAAAGGGGATAATCTATTCATCCCCCTCTAGCTTATCATTGCTCTTGTCATATCGGCCAACAGTAGCCGATACATAAGCCTTTATATGATGAGCACTTACTCCATAAGCTCGCTTAAGTTGTTTACCAAAAAACATACCTCCTAACTCTAAACTATGTTTCTAGAATTAGATTCCATCCTCCAGTTTCATGCTACTTAAAAATATATGTATATATTTTAAGAGTCGAGTTATCCCTTGAAATATCTATAAAAATGGATTTCATGATGTGGAGGAGGGATACAACACTAAAAAAAACATAACAGATGGCCAAGTAGGCAAACAATTCAGATAGTTATCAACTGCAGTATAACAGACCTCACACACAAAGCATCCATAGCATTTATAAATAAAAATGATATATTCATAGTAGTCAATTTGAATTTCTAGAATGAAGTTAAAAAAAGTTACCATCCTCTGGTTTCTTAACAAACTCAACTCCCAGATTCTGAAATCTTTCACATGCTTTGTAGGTGTCATCAACGGTAATGCCAATGTGTCCTGTAAACAGAAGGACGACTTCCTATTAGAATTCAGTCGCCTAGTTATCCCAATAAGGTAAGGAACAGCACATATATATCCAATAAATAACATTGGAAAAGAGAAAAAATTACATCCATGTGAAGGACATGAAACTAATAGTAGAAATGTAGAAAGTAAATATAAATAAAGTTAATTACAGACGTGTTCATTACGAAATGAAAATTAGGTCACCGGAGTGAAATTGAAAAATCATAATTTATGTCTATCAACATTTTTGGGGTAATGTGTAAGAAACTTAAAAAGAATGATAACTGATTAATTATAGTGATGAGGATCTCATATGAACAATAAATTAAACAGCAAGCAGGTCATTTTTTAAAGTAATGGTTTAAATGTAACTGAGTTTAACAGATCAGTTATGACTTATAACTAATGGTATATAATTTGCAATTCCTTGTATACAACTATTACATTCAGAGCACTATACAGCATTCAGTATGATTTACAAGAGATATGCTAAATACACACGCTCAAACACACGCTGTTGAACAAACGCTTCTACAGAGTGCCACGCCTTCAAATTATTTTAACAACATACCGGTTAACCGGCTTACCAAGTTGGAGGATTCTTTTTAATTTAGTATTATTATTTCATTTTCACCGTCGTCGTCGCCTGACACCACCACCGCATTCCTCACTATCGGTGGCTTACCTGTTCATGCCCAAATTTCTTCCGTCAATAGCACTCTTGACTTTTAATTTACAAAGTTTTTTAATTGTTTGCTATTTCAATTGGTTCAAAAAGTCACAAACAATCCTTGACCAAGCGTTTTTTATTTCTCTATCTGCTCACTACTTACAGAGTATCGCCACCATCACTAACGGTGGCTTTGTCTCATGTCACCGATTCAGTGCTAGCTTTCCGTGACAGGGGTGACTGTGATTATGGTTCGTCAGTTCATGACAAATACAAAGGTACCCTGAAATGGGGGAGCACCGCACACGCAAGACGACACCGACGAAGGTTGGGTTGTGTCAATTCGGAAACTTCGATCCCCAAAATAAGAAGAAAAAAAAACTAAAATAAAAACAAAACAACAGAGGAAAAAGATAGAAATTGAAATTGAAAACGAGTGGATAAGAGTTGAGGATTATGATGGTTTCTGAAAAATGGTGGATGGTTCAATTTGATGAATGATTGCAATTGGAGAATATGATGGTTTTTGATTTATCTGTAGCATTATAAATTCAAATTCAAGTGCTGATGTTGAGCGAAAAGGGACTTATTTTTTTTTTTTGTTAATAAAGAAAAAAAGGCAAACGTAAACTTCCGGTAGCCAAGAAACATGTTTAAAAAGAGGATGAGGTGGCCCAATTAGAGAGAGTGTGACCAAGAGAGTGTGTTTGAGAGTTTGACAATAGCACTTCTCTGATTTACAATTCATGGTTCAAAAATTAGATTGGCAATTCACTATTTGAACAGCAATTTGATAACACCTAGAAACCGAACTTAGAATAATGCATATCATACCAAAACCAACTAAGGAAATGTTTCCCATTTACACTTTTGGCAGTACTTTTTACTACAAACACTTCAAAAGATATATATGGCCTGCTAAATTCACCATTTACAAAACCAATTTGACAGTTTCTGTTTAAAGGAATCAAACACACACTACCATTGTGTCACGGTGTATGAGAAAAAAAAAGGTTCATATGAGGTATTCACAACTAAACAGATTTTATGAACGGTGAGCTTCCAAATCATCAGATAAGCACCAAGACTCCAACTACATATGAATGCAAGAATAATAGGCAGTAGTTTTTTTTTTAAAATAACAAACTCGAAGTGTAACCGGCAAACATAATACTAAGTCACAAATTCACAATGCAAATCATGAATCGCCAAACTAACTTCTGAATTGTGAATCAAGTTTTCTCGAATTATGAGATTCAAGCACAAATTAAAAATTGCTTGAAATGAATGTAATGCTTGATATAATAATTTTAAATTTAGGAATAAACCAAACTTAACCATAAGCCTAAAGAGATTATATATCATAAATGAAAAAAATGTAAACAAAGTAAAGGTAGAGCCAAATAAAGTGTAGTGTTGGCAATTGTATGAAACCCATATATGAGGAAATGACTGATTGTTTATATAAAGCACATATTTCAACTAAATGAAAACAGAGCAGTGATATAAATATAATGAAATAGGGTGTATTCAATAATCAATAATGCCCCAACAGCTTTATTTCCCGTAGTAATTTTCTTTTATTTTTAAATATCTTTGATGAGATTGGTAAAAGAAAAGACAGAACACACCACCGAATTGTGCAATTCATATATGGTGATACAAATCGAATTGTTTCGTGCACGAATCACATGATTATTTAAAAGTCATTTGTGATTCATCATATGATACAAATCAATGGCCTATTAACTTGCATAGAACCGTGAGATCTGAATCATGATACGAAAAATCCTAATTAACAATGCCATTACAGCAACAAAAACAATAATCAAGTCTTGTACCGCTAAGTGGGGTCAGCTATATAAATCAAACAACGTCATAATGCTCTATCATACATCATATTTCTCTCCAACTCATTAATCTATAGACCTTTCTTAATAGTTTCTCTTATAGTTTTTCTAATGCCTCAAGTGGTTTGACTACTCTCAATCCATCTAATATACTCTCCTTACTACAGAATTAACAAGTCTTCTCTCTACATGCCCAAACCACCTAAGCAGAGTCTCTACATTGTATTAAATACAAAAATAAAAATAACTAGGGCTTTGAGACAGAAATTTATATCAAACCAAATGAGATATCACTTACCAAAACCACGAGGATCGGAATTACCATTGTGGTACCCTTTAAACTCTGGATCACTTTCAGTACCCCAGTTACTGTATATTACTTTATTGTCAGACAAGAGACAATAAGATAAAGAAATCTAACAAATTTATATTCATATTCCTTACTGTGTCAATTCAATCGTAGCCTTTTGAGCAAAGGTCCAAACTGTTCTATCAACCGAGTTACTTGGAGCTTCAGATGTATCCTGAACAAGAAAAAGATGCAATAAAAAGTTTTAAGAGCATATCCATGAAATTAAAACTTGGTTTAAATTTCAGCATTGCTTTAATATTGCCAACACAGCGGATATGGCCAACATGCATAATTCAAATCAAGTAATCCACTTCATAAAACTAAATTATCACTATGTAGCAAAAGAAACTAAATTATCACTAGCAAGTAACAATATAAGCCATACCTCATACCCCATAAAGTACAAGCTGAACTTCATCTCAGGAAAATCCAATCTCTTAAGCAAACTAAACAAACCACAAAACTGTCGTTAGCTTTCTCAAAGTGGTAGCATTGTCAAGTGTCAACACAGAGAAAATTCAAACTAAATCGCATTCCTAGCTAGTCATACACAATTCATGAATGTATAAAATCGGGTTAATTTACCCAACAGAATATAAGTGTTACAGTAGACACAATATATTAGTTGTGGAAAAAAAATACTTACGACATGCCCAAAACACGAGAATAAAAATCAAGGCTAACTTTGGGATCTTTGATTCTGAACATCTGCGATAGAAACAAAGCTTTAGAAATTCAACACTACACAAACAATAACAATCATAAGGGGCTTATTAGAGCTTAGTTTATTTACTGATATAAGCACTTATTTACTAACATAACCACTTGTTAGACTATTTGGTGAGTTAATACTTAATGGAAACAACTTAGAGCCTGTATATTACGAATCATAAAAAGGTGATTTTGATATTCAATAATTTAGAGATATTTTTCATACAAAAATAAAATAAAAATTGTTTTGTGTTTGTTTAGTATAATACATAAAGCACTTACGCTATAAGCACTTATCTAAGTGAAATTGTAAATATACGAATAGAAACAATGATTACAGTTTGTTGCATAAAGTAACCCTTAGTAGCTTCATCTACAGTTGCATGAAGACCAGGGTTGTTAGCCGGTGATTCCTTTGATTCCGTAGCAGCCATTGAGAAGAATCGAAATCTACGAGTTGGTTGTTTCTGCAAAATGAAAACGAATTATGAGAAAATAAACTTAGAACGTGAAGAGGATCGATGAAAAGCGATTAATTGGAACCTTGACAGAGAAATGGAAAGGGATTGAATTTGAAAGAGGGAGAGGTTGGTGTTTGGCGATGAAGCGAAGACGAGAAAGGAAGTGTAAAGTTGAAGTAGCTGTCGACATTCTTATTTATCGGTAACCAATTTTTGTCCCATGTTTTTTTATCCATCAATGACAACTATGTATTTTTTATTTTTTTTGAATCGGTGATCATACTTATTTCTAATCCTAATTAACATTTTAAAAACAACTCCTGACCCTAACCCTAATCTTTTAGACACCACTTCATTCCGGGTGGATCTATATTAACCTTAACCAAGTCTTAAGCCATCAGAAATTATTAACTCACGTGCCCGTATTTCTGTGTCCGTATTTCTGCTCTTTTTATTGCGCTAACGTTTGAAGATTATTACCTGCTTTTTTTTTATGAAATTTTGATTTAGATTAAAACTAAAAATATAAATGTTTGTTGCTTTAAAGTTATAATAAACCAAACTAATCATGTTTATTTATTTCAATGAATATAACAAAAAAAATATCTAAATTCTTTTTTTTTAATGACACTAACAACGATCTTTATTGTAGAAAAAATTGTTTAAGGGTATAATTGAGATATTGAAAAAGTAAGTGTAAAAATATGTTCATATAGTTTTTTACACATTTTAAATGATAAAGGAAAAAAAAACAAGACATATATATTTATATCGTGTTTGTTAATTTTTTTTAATATTTAAATTTATACTTATCTATTTGTTACATGTGTTATTTGTATTCAAAATTGAGGGTATTTTTGGAAGAAAAAAAAATCTAACCCAAAAATCTGAAAGGAAGTGTTTTCTTTATACATAATATAGATGCGACCCTCATGATCCAGATTATGTAGGACTGCTTAGAATTAAATGGAGAACATATAATGTGGAGTTCCATCCAAAAGAGGTGTGCTTGGGAATAAGTTTCACGAAGAAAATATTATGCAATTTCTTTGTTTTTTAGCAAATCTGAAAGTTTGATGTTTACTTTATATTAAAAATACGTTTTTATGTTGTAGAATTATGAGAGTTTAAAACGCAATCAAAATTAGTTGAAAAACAACTATTTTATCTCATTCCTTTGTGATTGTGATGTTATGACGAAAAACTAATTTTGGTAGTTAGTTTTTATGTGCTGCTAAATTTAAACGTTATTTTGATGTTTTTTATATGCCTGTTTATTTTAATCTTATATTTTGACAGGATGTTTTGCGTTTGGGAAGAAGTCTCACAAAGGAAATAGGCGCTGAGTTGTGGCGTTATGTAACATTGATTGACCCTGCCTTAAACCAGTATGAAGTTGTAGTTGACAGGAAATACAATAATATGTGTTTCACGCATTGTTCATGTGAGTTGGACAAGATTTATAACTTAAAGAGCGGGGCATGGATAACCTTGACCTATGTTCGACCAAATATTTTGTGATTCGTTTGAAAAATCGACATAACATTGAATTTGAGTATCGAAAGCGTGACCCCCCGTTAGGCATGGCAACAAAACCCGTGTCCATGGGTACCCGCCCAAACCAACCCCGATTTGACAGGTTTTCCTCGATTTGACTGGATTCGGGTATGAGTTTGAGTTTTCCCCGATTTCAAAATACGGGTACAGAGCAGGTAACGGGGATATATGTACCTACCCCGAACCCATACCCAAACCCTACCCGAATGTAGAAAGGTCATGTTTTTGTGTTTGTTGAGGGGGTTGATAATGATATGTCATGTTATTTGGTTTGATAATTGTCATGATATAAGACCTTTCATTGATAGTTAAAGAAGCAACTGAATTATTCGGTAAGAGAATGTTAAAATGAGCCCAAATTGTTGGATAATGCATTACAACATTACCATTGAAGCTTAATAAAATTATTTTTTTTATTAAAAAAAATTGATTCACTATGGGGACGGGGATGAGATTCAATTTCTCATCCCAGTTGGGTATGAGTAGGGTAACATGTAAGTATATGGGAATAGGGGATGGGGATGAGGAAGGCAAAACCCGTCCCCACCCCTTGCCATGTCTACCCCTCGTTAGTTCTGAAGCTTAATCGTGCAACGTTTGGTCAAGACGAGCCTCCAGTCCGGATCTAATTCCTCATTGACTTGAGCATCAATGCACGTGCAGGTACACCACCCCCCTTTGATGGAGAAAGACTCACAACGGACTACGATGGACGACGAAGAGCTTAATCCCTCTACACGGCTGATCTCAACCTAACAAACCATCTTCCTAGGTCCAGAAGGATCTCCCAAGAAAATTTTGTCTACTGTGCACAAGTGACCTAATAGCCTTAGTATTTAATGATTATAATTCAATGGCCAATAATTGAATCTTGCATTAAGTCACTAACAGATCACACTTTAAGAATATGAATTTGTATTTCAAACCCCCAGTATTCACAGATTTCAAATTAAAAATTAGGGATTACATGCTTAAACAAAACCAGAGATTACACCATCATAAACTAGAGATTACACCATCATTTTGTACATTAACACCATTAATAAAACCAAACTACAATTCCTCCAAATTTTCATCCATTTCATTGTAGTATTGAGTCCACTCTCAAGTGCAACAATCTTCTGTTTTTGATGATCAATTCTTTCATTTTGTTCAAGTGCTTTTTTCCTTTCTTCAAGCAATTGTTGGCCTTGTTCATCACTTACTCGTGTTAGAACCTCCAATCTCTTTGTTAGCTTCATGATAAACAAATCCTTTTCATCTGCAACTTCTTCATAATACCAATCAAAATAGTTGCATCCTAACTGCGTGTAAACATAAACACTATTGTAGATAAATAAACAAAGACTTTATAGGAAAATTAAAGAATAATTGTTCTATGCTAAAGTGTGAACATCCTTAGAATCGTTTTCCAAAATTGACGATTGTCATGACCCTTCGAACCACAGTGAAATCCCCACACCAACACTTTGGTGTCCAGCGTGGTTTTAAGTTCTACGATTCATGTGAAATATCATTTTCAGCTATCACTCCATCATTGTTTAAAGATCTCGGAAGGCATGATAAAGATGAAGCTCGCATGCTGGACATTTTTTATTAGCGTTGTCGAAACCATAAATTTTTTGAGGAAGATGGTTTCTATAACCCTAAGTTGGTTAAATAGGGGAAACAATTCAATTGGGGGAAGGTTTAATAATAGCTGACATATCATATGATACGTCAGCAAAAATTAACGTCGCTTGTGTCATTTGGAAGGAAATGACTGACTTGCACTAACTTATTTAAGTTAGGGGACCAATAATGATACTTTTTTTTTGTTAAGAGAACAAAATGAACCCCAAAATAAATTTAAAAGCAAATCAACATAGGGAGAGTATATATATATTTGGACTACTATTACTTACATTTTCATCACCACTAGAAACAATACCATTCACATCTGTCTCATCGCAGTGCTTCGTCTTTCCGTCAATTGGTTCGTCATATACAAGATAAACTGTTGTCATATTCACAATGAATTCATTTGTAAAACCAACAACCACCTTAATTGTGTTTCCAGGTTCTATATTTGATATTACCCTCTGCCACTCCTCTTCACCAGAGGAGGCTAATAATCCATCTCTCTTGTAGACCTGAATGGTGTTCTTTGTGCAATTTATTACCAACACAACTTTAAAACCTTCTGTTGTTGTATTGTGTGCGGAAGAAGAATATACAATGCACAAGATTGTCTTCAAATTACGACCATCTACTTGAGGTACTTCGAAAGTTACAGAAGAACCGTTGCTATTGAAGGTTAGCCAATTGGGAGAGTTGTCACCAGGGAGTAAACCAGATCCAACAGGAGGAATTTTCTGTACAATCCACATATGTGAAGAAAAATATTATTTAACCATTATGTAATCTATAAACAAGGTCAAGATACACTTTACAAAATATATAAAACTTCCCCTAAAAAAATATTTAAAACTAAATAGCACAATAATATTAACCACTGCATGGTTAAATAACATAACAATAAGACCCAGCTAATTGACTCTTGAGTCAAACTTTTATATTACACCACTGAATAATATTTTGTAGAATGAAAAACGAAACGATCCAACCATCCATTTTGAAAGTGCTTATAAGGTGTTTCAAGTTTACAATATTCCATTCAAATCAATTACTATATAAGACTTTATCAGATTACTTGATTTTAACCATAGATGTTTGATATATATAAACAAACAAACATAGAGAGGGTTGTGTTTGGACATGTAAGGGAAGGAGAAAGAGAGAACCTGCAAAATATTTTCTGTGAGAATGTTGGTGACATCGCAGCTCATTCCCATATGAATCAAAAGGGATGTCAAGGAACTTTTTGAGCTTGAAATACAAACTTGACTGTGACAATGAATTGATGTCGAAGTCCCGATATTTGAGAATCCCTCACAAATACTTGCCACAGTTTGATTTAGTTGAGCTTCTGAATCGCATTTCAACCAAATACGTTGAAGATTCTGAAAGTCCTCAAAAATGGACGATAGACAATAGAAAGTATTATTTTGTTCATCTGTGAAATCAAGACATGAAGTTCCTGCAAATGTTTGAACTAGGGATAGAATATTATTTGTTGGAGACAACCAAGACTGAATAATAGAAGGAAACACTCTACGTGCAAATCCTTCATAGCCACAGAGAGAAATATATGCAATGTTTTTTGATCTTACTACTGCAAAGGGCACTTTTGTGATAGCAGTGTTATCCGCAACCAAGGTGGTTAAAGATTTCATTTGTTCTATATCCTCTTCCAACTTTTCAATTTTTGTGCATCCAGACAAAATGAGAGTTTTAACCGAGTCTAACTTATAGATGCTTCTTGGAACTTCACGAATACCTGTACAATCTTTCAAGTTTATCAACAGAATTTTTTTGAGATGCCCTATATTAGAAGAAACCGAAGACAGACTTGGACAATCTTTAAGTATTAACTTTTCAAGATTTGGCAACTTTGAAAAGTCTGGGCTATGTCTCAAGTTGTGAGAATGACTAAGATTAAGAATTTTTAGCTTCACCAGCAACTGCAGGAAAAGAAAATTCGAAGACATATATTATATTAGAGAAGAAATATACTAAAAAATATATACATATATTGAATGGATGCCATATATCGAATGCATTTACATCAATTAGAGATAAAAATATTTTCCTGAAGAATTAATTGTGTGTGTGTATCCAGGAGGAGTTATGATTGATTTCTTCTCTTAAAAGTCATTGTAGGATTGACTTGAGCTATTCCACTTTATCTTAAAGAAATTTGGAATGATGTGGATTACTCGGTAATTTACAAGTATTCATCTAGTGTCTGTCTGCCATATGAATTATGTAGGTGATATTGTCATAATAGCAAGTTAGGATATTCAAATTCAGCAATATAAAACACCTACTTCACCATTTTGATACAAAACTTATAATTGAGATTCTTGGCCAAAGTCTGGTATCGCTATCTCTCAAAGGATGTATGCCTCTGCAATTCATTTCTGCTTTTATAATAATGCAAGTGTACGCCTTTGTACTCATCAAGAAAATGGAATGCTGAATTATGATCAGTAGATGATTTCATGGGATTCAAATGTTACGATTCTTAAGCAGCGAGATTTTTCTTCTCATATCCAAGTATATATGAGAGACTAATACGGACAATGAATTATGTGACTGTAATCTGGCCAAATATATTTTTTGCTGTTACTATGAAAAGTTCCCACTGAAATGATATAGAGTGTAACCAAACCTAATGCTATTATGTTTACTATGTCTAGTAAAGGCTTAGATTACTTCAAAAACAAGTTATTCCTATTCTTAAGTAACTTTGCTTTTTTTCCCCTAGAAAATGACGCTTTGTACTCTCCTTTTTAATTAAATTTACTCCTTATGGAAAACACAAAATAGGTACTACGAGACACAAAATTCGAGTTCATTGTTTCCAAATGGAAGATTAGTATTGACATTAAGTTAATTAACTAGATCACAAAAACAAACAAATTGAATTTATACCTGAGACTTCCTCCACACTCGTTCCAGATTGGAATATTTTAAGTCGACAGCAACTAGACTTCGTTGATGAAAGTCTGAAGGTATGGATTTTAAAGGGAATCCATGCCAACTAAGCCACCTAATATCTCTTGAAAGATATTTGTAATCCCCATCAAGTTGTACACCAGAAAGTTGAAGCAATCTAAGCTTGTCCATCTTCTCAAATGCTTTGGTTTCCAAATAAGTTGTTGAGTCCATTCTTGACATCTTTATAGTTAGTCCCTTAACATCTAAAGTACTCTGAAAAACAAAATGAAATGTAAAATAAAACACAGCTTAGGTAAGTGGTGGTTAAAAATCTTTTAGTATTTGAAGTCCATGGTCTGTTACAATGAAAGAAGTAGCATAAAATCAGATCTTACTGTATCTTTTGACAACTTTTGCACATCCTCGTAACGCCATAATCTACTCGGCTCCTTGCCCACCTCTTTAGATTTCTTGTGGACGATCTCTCTTCCCATGTCACGGAGTAAATCATGCATTCCAATATTGTTTTTCCTATCAACAGTTACAAGGCTTTGCTGTACGAGGACACTTATTCCAATTTCCGGAAAATGACCACAGTCTTTTAATATCTTAGTTATGTCTTCCCGGTCCATACCTATGAAGAAAAAAGCAATATCAAGGAATATATCTTTCACATCATCATCACTTAAACCATCAAAACTTATTTTGAGCTTCTCTAACACTTCATTATTGGGAATCAGTTTGAGTTTGTCCAGTACACTTTTCCACTCTGCTTCCCTTCTCCTAGTAAACAAAAAACAACCAATGACTTGAAGAGCTAGCGGCAGTCCTCCAGAGTACTTAACAACATCCCTCGAAAGGTCGGTAAAACCTTCGCTAGGAATTGGTTGCTTGAATGCATGCCAATTAAAAAGCTCCAAAGATTCACTGTCATCCATTTCATTCATTCTGTATACATGGTCAACTTCAAGCTTATTAAGTAAATCGTTGTCTCTTGTTGTGATGATTATTCTACTTCCCTCACCAAACCATTTTCGATTTCCACACAAAGCATTCAGTTGATCCAATTTAGTCACATCATCAATAACAAGAAATATCCTTTTCTTACAAAGTCTTTCCTCTAATATTTTTTTTCCTGATTCAACTGTGTTAATGTTTATCTGTGTAGTTTTGTAAATGTCAGAAAGAAGTTGTTGCTGTAAAGAGACTTTGTCATTATCTAGTTTCCAAACTTCTCTGACATTGAATAGGAAGCTCTTTGCCTCAAAATCATGACGAATTTTATTATAAACAGCTTTAGCAATGGTTGTTTTTCCGATCCCTCCCATGCCCCATATCCCTAGTAGTAGAGGATCTTTTGATTTTTGACTGTTCAGTAGTTCAATAACATCTTGTACACGTGATTCTACTCCCACTGGATGGTCGGCAACAAACAAATCTGTCTTGTCTAGCAAATGAGTAACGAGTTCAACTATTTTCTTGATATCCTCGCTTTCATTCCTATAGAATATGAGCCCGAGAGTAAGTGCATAAACAAACAGTTATATAAACATTGTACTTTTTCTTTTTGTCTCGTGTGATTTTCATCTCAGTCAAGATAAAATAGCATATGCAATCCATTGAAACCTGAATTTTTACCACAAAAAGTTTTGAAATATATCATGATAAAAGTAAATGAAACACTTTTCTGAGAAGTTGAGCATGAAACAAATTTTTAACAGTTATGGTTTTCCTCTCGGATTCAAGTTACGTGACTAAATCTCTTCCGTCAACAACTTAGATGCTTAGGTTTCTGATAAACTTTCTGATTCTTCCATATCTAATAACAACAATTCTACAGCCAACACTTCAGGAGTTAGTATTACTCCTGATATGTATCAAAAACTCTATGCATCTTCAGACTATACTACCAGTCCATATCATCCTCCTATTTGTCTAAATGATTATGTTTGCAACAATATACACAAATCCAAAACCACACCTTACCCAATTCAATCTGCCCTCTCTTATCATCAAATTTCTCCACACTACAAACATTTTATCCTATCCACTGATAACTATTTTTAACATAGCACTTATGCACAAACAAGCTTCTAAATATGATCATTGGGTAGGCCATAGACACCGAACTACAAGCTCTTCAATTAAACAGCATTTGAGTGCTTACTTGCAATCTATGTCTGCTCTAATGCATCTCATTCTCAAGCTGCACACCGAGTTCTTCGTTACATAAAAAATGCACCAGGACAAGGTTTATTCCTTCCTACTAAATGTATCGGAGGTAGTAGTATATATCAAATAATGGAGTTGATTACAAATATATTTTTACGATACAATTTCAATATATTACTTTATTTATGATAAATTAATCTTGATGTATAATTAGACTACAGGAAAAACAAAATGGATCAGGAACACCTATTCGTAAAAATATTATACACAGAAAGATATGTAGAGCAATAATTAAAAGGGAAGAAAGCAAAGCATCATGATCTAACAATACATAAAAATAGAAATTAATTAATTAGTTATTAAATTACCTGGAATTTATGATGACAATCCCTGCTCTGCCACCAACTTCATGGAGTGCTGTTTTCCAATTCCTCTTTGTGTAATTATCCACTGATATTGTTGATATAAGATGTTCAAAAGCTTCTCCAAACATTCCTGTCTGATGCCGTACTTCCGAGGGATCTACCTCATAGAACACTGGTACAACCACCATACCCTTGGTTCTGCCGATTTCCACAATTCTTTCCAACTCCAGCATACACCATTTAGAATTAGCGAAATTTCTAGACAAAACAACAATAGAAATTCTAGACTGCCCGATTGCTTGCAGGAGTGAGACTGAGATCTGATCTCCTCGTTGAATCCCATCGTCGTCTTTGAAAACATAAATCCCAGCATTTCGAAGAGAGGAATTGAGATGTGAAATGAATTTCACATGACTGTCTTCCCCTCTGAAACTCAAGAATACATCGTACATCTTTGACTGAAATAAAAACCAAATTACCAGAGCTTAAATATATATGATAACTATAAACTTTTTATGCGATTGACATCAACTATGAGTTGAGACCTGAACTTTGATACTAATTCTTGTCATAAATTATGAAACCAAATGTTAAAAACTACCTCATTAATGTTCACTCGACTTCCTTCCTTTGGCATATTTAATTTATAAACAAAACATGTACATTAATGATAAATCGAGTAGAGCGCATATCATAGTGGACATACCTCACTAACCTCGGCCTCAGCCTCAGCCTCAGCCATACCCATCATCGACTGTTGCCTTATGATTTCTCTTCCCATTTCTCGTATCAACGAATGCATTCCAATCCTGTTCTCGCTATCTATAGTTACAAGGCTTTTCTCTTCAAGGACTGTTATTCCATTTTCCGGGAAATGCCTAAAGTAATTTGATATCTGAATTGCATCATCTTTGTCCATCCCAATAAATGAAGTAGCTACATCAAGGAATGTCTTTTTCTCGTTACCATCTAAATTATCAAATTCTGTTCTTAGCTCTTTCATTATCACATCATGGGGAATGATTTTGAGTTTCTCCAGTACAAAATTCCACACCACTACAGATTTATCAAACAAAAAAGACCCAATAACTTCAAGAGCTAGCGGCAATCCCCCAGAGTACTCAACAATATCTCTACAAAGGTCAGTGTAACTTTCTATAGGACTCGGAAGTTTAAATGCATGCCAGCTAAAAAGCTCTTGAGATTCAGTAGTGTCCATATATTTCATTCTATAAATATGATCAACTTGAAGGCTAGGAAGTATATGTTTATCGCTTGTTGTGATAATTATTATACTTCCACGACCAAACCATTCACGACTACCACACAAAGCATTCAACTGTTCCAATTTACTCACACTGTCAAGTACAAGAAATATCTTCTTATGGCGAAGTCTTTCCCGTAATATGATTTTTCCTGATTCAACTGTATCTATATGTATCTTTGTTGTTTTGTAGACGTCTGAAAGAAGTTGTCGCTGCAAAGAAACTAGCCCACCATCGCTCCGCTTCCAAAATTCATTGACATTTAGGAGGAAGCTCTTGCCCTCAAAACTGCAACCCATTTGATTATATGTGGCTTTTGCAATTGTTGTTTTACCAACCCCATTCATGCCCCATATCCCTACAATCATGGTTTTTTCCGGCTGTTCGGTGTTCAATAGTTGAATCACATCTTTCACCCGAGCGTCTACTCCCACTGGATGTTCAGCAATGAGTAACAACTGTTTGCCTTCTATTAAACGAGTCACACCTTGCACTATGTTATTGATATCTTTACTTTCGCTCCTATAAAATATAAGCTCAAGATAAACAGAACTGTAAATTTTGTAGTATTACATCTCTTGTATATTATAGAGTAAGAGTATGATAGGATCCAAAATGATAATAAAAAAATAACTCAGGTAGTTTATCTGAGAAGGAGTCTTTTAGGTACATTATATTGGTTAGTTATCAAGTAGTTTTTTGAGAGGAAGTTACTAAATAGTTATTGTGTAATTTTTGTAGTTATCTTATTATGTGTATGTACTAGTATATGTAAGGATTGTATCGCCTCGCGATAAAAATCAATGAAAATATAATTAATTTCTCCTTCTTTTATATCTAGTTTCTTCCTATAAATTCTAGAGTTTGACCCTACTCGAATTAGATCGTATCATTTGGTGCTTTCGTTGTCGTTCTCATTCCCGCCAATTCAAGGTTGAACATGAGGATTTCGATTTTTTATGGTACTAACGAAGATGCATATTGGCGGATCCTCTGCGCAGAAAAATATTTCGGAGGGAGAGGCAAATCAAAGGCAGAGACGAAGATGATGGTTACGATGGCTAGGATAGCTCATGCTCTCAAATGGTATATATAGTGGTCCCATCGTGCCAAAAATACAGATTATGTATCCTTAACAACACCCATGTTCAAGAGTCATTTCAATGGCAAAGGTTTTCACAATGATGCCGATTTCGCGATTCCACCACGAAAACCATCCAACCAATTCCTTAAAAAACAATAGACGATCTCACAAATATGTTCATTAGATTGTGATATGTTTATCTTGGAGATTAGTCTTCAATCACATCTAATTCACATTTGGGTGTGGGAGAGTTTCAAATATTTGCAACTTGTACCCAATTTGATTAACAAAAGAGGCACTGTATTGTTGAGTGGCATAAGGATAAGGCCTTCTAAATTGACAAGATGTGGTTGACACTAAACTCTGAGGTTAATGATTGTATTCGGCATCCATATGTTAGAGACACTGATATGTGTCTTGTCTTTCTTCTGAAAGATTTACTTTGGACAACATTTTACATAGATTGGGATAAAGAATTACTCACAATTTGTGGCTATACTGAGATTGGTTGGCAGATAGCATGTCAAGTCTGCAACATACAGGGAAGGCTACTCATGTGTATTGTCTTGGAAAAAAACACAAGCAAAGGAAGCATGCTATGTTCCGAGGCAGGGTGGAGATCTTTAGACTTCAAGGTTGATCTCAAAAGGATGGTTTAATGATACGATCCATAATGACAATAAAATGACTAAGATAGTTTATTTTAGAAGGGGTCTTTTAGTTTAAGTAGTTAATGTGTAATCTTATTACATATGTATGTAGGATTGTATTGAATCATGATAAAAATCAATGAAAATATAATCCATTTCTCCTTCTTTTATCTCTACTTTCTTCGTACAATACTCTTGTTGATCATCCTATATGTACGAGAAGAATTTAATCGGTACACTCTGTTAGTGTACAATTATTTTACACATGCATCTAATAATGTGTTGTCGCGTCAATTAATAAATATCAAAACACACGAGTTGACAGATCATACTAATTAAACTCATAAAAGAAAGTTTGGTTAACAAAATTTGATTTAAGATCAAATACACGAGATTAAAATTGACTAAACTTTCTCTTTTATTCATTACCTGGAACCTCTGATGCAAAATCCTGACATGCTAGTAACTTCAAAGAGCACAGCTCTATAACGCATTGACTTGTCTTTCAAGCAAGCAAACACTCCTTTCTGTTGGCGTAAATGGAAGAGAAGTACATCATAGGATACAGGAACAACCACATGCCCTATGGTTCTACCACACTCCAATATCTTCTCCATTTCTTCAAGAAACCATGTTGAAGCATCAAAATTACTTGAGAAAATTATGACAGAAATTCTAGATTCTTGTATTGCTTGGAGTACTGAGGAATTTGTGTGATCTACACTTGTAAGATTGTTATTGTTGATGTAAACAAGACATCCAGCATGTGTAAAAGATGAATAAAGATCTGATGCAAAAGATTTACCTATGTCTTTGTCATGGTATGTTAAAAACACATCGTAGGTCTTTGAGGAAGACATGGGTTGGTATGTATGAAGTGTAAAAGTCAACTCAGTTATTGAGTAATGAGTATGTAGGTAGAATGTAGATGGAAGAAGAAGTGGAAAGATCCATTTTATTTGGAAAAATACTTCAGTCGATCATTCATGCATGTCAATGTATAATTTTGTTCGTTGATATCATTAATTAAGTAAAAATTTATAAAAATTTAATATTTTAAAAATATTTATCGAGACAAATCAAACAATATCTTATTTACTAACATTATAATTTATATATTGATGATTAAAGAATATGGTTAAAGCAAGTGATGTGAATCATCTCCCTTAAAGATACATTTCACAATCAATAATAGAGCAAATACATGTGGTATTTTATAAGCAATTAACATAGATAACATTACACATGACATCATTACACTCTATCTAGTATACTAACTAAAAGTAATTTTAATTTTTATGATAAATGAATGGGCACTACATATGCCAATTTTAAATCTGATTGTTCCAATTTTTATGACGGTAAATAAATAATTGGCCATATACTATTATGAAACACGAAAATCAAAATACATGTTATTTCACGCCATCTTCAAAATCATATCATAATAACCATACAAACAAATAAATTAGTTTTTCTTTGAAAAAAAAATCGTTTTTTATTGCAACTTTATAAAATGAATAATTGAAAGGATTAAATATGTTTTTAGTCCCTATAAACTTGAGACCTTTTAAGTTTATTCCTTACTTAATTTTAATAGTTCTTTTAGTCCCTACAAAAAAAAAAATGCATCGGTATTATTCCTTGCTCAATTCAAACTTGTTGTTTAATTTATGCTTAAAGTCTTAAGTTTTTGAACAATTTTTTTGTAGACGTGTTAAGAACATTACTAAAAGTTCCTCCTCAAAAAATTATCGCAAAATTTGATTTTTACGTCCTGATTTTATAACTTTTATCTTTAACTTTTGTCGTTTTAAAAAATTCATATTTAATTTGTTTCATGTTAAAAAATTCTAAATTTTAGTAAATAAACCTTTCATGTTCTAAACTTGTCTAAAACAAATCGTTAAAAAATTTAAGAGTTTAAGGATAATTAATTAAACTTTGTTTTAGCAGGGACTAAAATTAGAAGTAATTTTTTTTATATAGGGAATAAAAAAACTATTAGAATTAAGTAAGGGCTAAACTTAAAAGTTTTCAATTTTATAAGGACCAAAAACATATTTAACCCTAATTTAAACAACACAACGACAACAACATACATCAGCATTTTTATAATATAAATCAAAGTCAATAGTAAATATTTTTATTTGAAAGAAAATCAATAGTAAATATTATAATTACTTCATTGTCACATCCCATTTATAAAAAAATAAATAGCAATGAAATTTCTCTATTTTACTAAATAATATCTGGAAAAAAATATGTACATGCTAGAGTCAATATATAAGTACCGACTGATTTCCTTAAAAAAAAAAAGTACCGATAGATTTGTCCATGCATCATCAAGTAATTCACCAATCCACTGTATATCTACTAGCAATAGACAATTACCTTTAAAATTATAAGTTTCGTCAATTACCCTTTGACATTAACAAAACTTCAATTACCCCTAAAATTGTTAAATGTAAGTCAATTTGTCCCCTCGATCAATTTCTTCCGTTAGTCAACATGACATGGCATTTGACTGTCTATGTGTCACTACCACATGTCTGATGTGTCATGTTGCATCAAAGGTTGCTTCACATGGTAATTTCTGAAACTCAGTCTCTGTAATATATATTTTCTATTCTATTATGCATGAAGGAATAGTTTTCTGATTTCGATTACTTGAAACTCACCTTTGAAACAAGCTTAATTGTTCTAGGCTTTTAGTTTGCCTTCCATTTAAATCTGCTTAAGCTTAAGCTTTAACTATTTCTTTTATACACGAAATAATTGATCTCATGTTGAAACCTGGGTCAGAGCGTCCATCCCAACAATTTTGGCATTTAACTGTTGAACTAAGCTTGTAGACAGCTAAAACTTTATACTTATTTAGCATTTTTGCGTGTAGCTCATCATTAATCACTTGAGCCAAATTTTTTAGTTGAGCGTGTGGCATTCTAATTAACAGAGTAATCAACATGTGTATACTTTACTTTGTATTTTAGACTTTTAGTTGATTTATTTGTGTTGTTGTGTACAAGTGTGAGTTATATGTTCCACATCGGATAAAAGAGTAAAGGTTAAACACCCATAAACCCATTGTCTTAAGGTTTTGGGTAAAAGTGTGGTGTCTCTCTCACTAGTGTGGTTGTTCTAACCTCGATGTAGATGGTCCCCCAGGCTTCCCTCGTGACCCAACAGTTTGGAGTTAGGACTAGTAAGTAATCAACAGCTATAAGAGAAAAAGTTACAATTTTCTCTTGCTAATGCTGATGCAACTAACTAAAAGGTTACCAGGCCCTTGCATACTCACATCACATATAAATACTGACATGTAATATATGCGTTGAATTGGAGAGCAATGCAGTTCTGCAGAATTTTCATTTGTTCTATAACCAAATTCAAGAACACTCGGTGCACTTTCTTGTTATTTATTATTTCAATTTGATTGTTTTTTATTATAAAAATACAAACACACAAAAATAAAATCTACACTTACAGTTTCCTCTTAGGATGCAAACTGGTTCAATGCTATCACACCATTTTAGTAAACCAACCTTGTAATCACACCATTTTTTTAATTTGAATTCAGAAGAGTAAATAACTTTGCACTTTTTTCATGTAATGAAGTTAAATTAGTTTGTGTTTCAAGGTTTCTTTGGACCTAAAATTCTTGTATATACATATATATATATATATGAGGAATGCTAGCAATATTCACTTTTCAACACTCTCTAGCACTCCCTCTTTTATTGGATGGAATCAATATATGTCCCACCACTTTGTTAGATAAAACAAGATCTGCAAGTGCAACCACAAATCAGCAAGCAAAGCCAAATTAAATGAGTACTCACAGATATTTCTAATTTTCGCAGATTAGGTGAGCTTCTGAGCAAGCAGAGAGCCGTCGAGATTTCCTTCAAGTCATTGAAGTTTATGTTTAATAAAAGATGGCTTAGATGAATACAAGGTGTAGGAAGCTTTACTGGAACGACACCTGCAGCCAAATACTGAAGCAGAACAGAAGAATTACGCTAACACGTTACATAATGTTTTTAATACTTACAGATCAATAGTGGAATATACATTATTGTGATTCATATTAAACAGTATAAAGTGAGCCCCCTCTTTTAATGCTATCAAACTGTTTTTGCTAGAGGAATTTGTCCATTGTTTAGTTTTGGAAGTTAGTTTAGTTTCTAAGACTTGTAGATGTGAGTTGCGATATTGCTAACAGAAGTTATGAATCAGTTGCAGTTTAGATAGAGTTAGTTACATTGTCAGCCCATTAGATTCCTGTAAAATAAGAGACTAGTTTACCTCATTCCACCTTTTACCAATCAATACAAGGTTACCTTCAGAGAGAATTTTAATATTTTCTATATATCTCTTTCTTATGCATACAACCTTACCTCCCTCTAATCCATGAATTTTTAACAATTGCATGTAGGCACGGATTGAGGAGCAGACTGACCTTATCTCATTCTTAACACCTGCCTCCTATTGTTGGGAAGATATCTTTTCCCGGCCAGACTTGCCCCTCAAAGTGCGACATGTAACAATAGGCATAATCTCTGGTTTTCAATCTGAGTTAGATTTTATCAGATTTCTACTTCTCTATTCGCCTATGTTAGAAAAGATGACTGTAAAGCCTCTTGGAAATGTTAGACCAGAATTGGTGACAGAACTAATTAGGTTCAAGAGAGCATCAGGAGAAGCTGAAGTTATTTACCATGTCGAAGACTCTTCATAATGAATTGTATTATGACCTTTAAGGGCATTATGACTAAAGTTAAACTTTTTGTAACATGGCATATTGACACTTTTTCTTAATTTTTGACACTTTTTATTTATTGATAGTGTACGTAAGACTTAATGGCATTTTAAGCCTTCAAAAGTGCCACTTTTATTCCCCCCGTTGTCCTCTGTTTTTGGAACTTTTCTGTTTGTCTACTTTGATATATTTAAAACTTACTGAGCTTTGGACATATACAACAACGTTAAAACACTTAGGAAGGGTTTGTCGTTCATTTGAGTCTCACAAGGTTCGAGGAATTAGTCTCCGCAATTATGCGCGGAAGATACATAGTTTACCCAAAAAAAGAATCTCACAATCAACATTTTACACTAAAAATTATTCCAACGTTTGAATTAACATTTGTTTAGCTCATACCATTAAAACAAAATATTAACCTGAAAGTCATATCCTCTTTTTTTTCTTTTTCTTTTCTCTTTCCTTCCAATGGCCGGCACTAGATGTTAGTCTTTTCCACCAAGATGAAACATTACCAAACAACTTTAAAAATAAAACGCAAGTAAAGGTAAGAAGAAAAAAAAATATAACTTTGAGCTAATGTGCACATGATAACTGTCACTCATATTGTGAGCACTCTTGTCATTGACAAGTTGTCAATAAGGGGAAGCCTTCAATAATTTAGTTTGGAGGCAAGCAAAACTTTTTGTTCAATTTTTAGTGAGAGTGCGCATTCCAATTTGTATTACGAATTTAATTTAAATGTAATGTAATAAGGTGTGATCATATCGGTATGATTTCTGCTCTTCACTCTACACTTTTCGCTCCCACCCAACTGAATGGACATTAATGCCTCTGCGTGAGTTAAGTCACGCATCACTGGCATGTCGTGAGTTAACTCACGTACCTTGGCCGGTGGTCATTGGACGATGTTCAATGCAATTTAATTGATTTTGCACGTTTTTGTTAAGTTTTTTTCACGTTTTTTTGACTATATTTATGGTAGATATAACCTATGTTACAACGTATTGAATAAAGTAAATAAATGAATTAGAATAAATTCAGCGTGAATTCGAATAAAAATTGTGTATTGAATAAATTCAAATAAAAGTTACATTACATTATATAGACGAGTCATTACATTACATTTGGAAATGTACATTCCAACTACAACAATTATCTTGCCTATGAATGGGGTAAATTCAAACTTGCTAAGCAGCAGCACTCCAGCATTCGACCGACATTTCTACTGTTCTATTCAAAAGATTAAATTCTTGTTAGTTTTGGTTTAAATGAAGGTATTTAAGTGTCAAAAGAATAAGGTCAATTCCTTGACACTTCAATACCTTCATTTAAACAAGCCTAACAAGAATTTAATCTTTTGAATGGAATAGTAGAAATGTAGGTCGAATGCTGGAGTCTTGCCGTTTAACAAGTTTGAATTACCCCATCCAGAGGAAGATAATTGTTGTAGTTGTAAGGTGCATTCCCTACCTAATCACGATCTTTGGAGGAATCAGACTGTTGATTATATCTTCAGTTGATCTCAGCAACGTTACTTGCATATTGATCCACTGAAACATGTTGTGCTCCCAAAACATGCTCTTCACGTTTTCGTCGTTCGTTAATTCCACCCAAGTGAACGATACTCTCCCCTCATCGAGCGTTGGACGTTTATACCAAACGTATTTCACCCTCCTTGTGTCTCTGGGGTTGACTCCTTGGTTGAATTCATTAAGTTGATCCTTGAAACCTCTTAACGTTACACCAAGGCACCAAACCTTCAACCTCTGAGGTTCTCTGCCGTTGAATTGTGCATGAACGTCGATCCTCCTCGCCATTGCTTTAAATCTACACAGTAAGAAATTAACAACAATCAATGAAAAATTCATTCAAACATTTCATCAAACACTTGGTGTGCAAATTATACATAAACCCTAAAACTCAAAATTACAACATTAACATGCAAACATCTAACCACAATTAAGCAACATAAGTCATTTACATATAACATTGTATCATTTCTTGCAAGCAAGATCAAAATTTAAACAAACCCTAAATCTAAAAAAACAACTACAACATACACATGCAAACATCTAAACATTTAAGCAACACAAGTCATTTTCATGTACACATTGTATGATTTCTTGTCAAAAAAACAAAAATTTAAACAATCCCTAAATCTAAAAAATTTCTAATTTAAGAGAATTTTTTTAACATATGAACATAAAAGGTTAATGGTGTTTGATTATGAAGACTTACTTGTTATTGGAGTGTTGTTTGATTTGAACTTGAAGGAATTTTGGGTTTGGATGATTTCAGAGAGATTTTTAAGATATTTTGAGATTGTAGATGAGAAATGAGGAAATGAGGTGTTCTGCCTTCTTTAAGACATCACGTAGCGTGAGTTAAGTGGCGCAACAATTAACACTTGTGCTACTTAACTAATGCAGGGGCATTTTGGGCATGGTTGCAGGGTGCGAGTGTTTTGTGCTGGGGGAAGAGCAGAAATCTACCGGTATTACTAATGCTATAGATGTTAGGACTTAAGCCCATGAGGAGAGTACAACCCAAAAGACTAGTCCAATAGGTGGGAGAGCCTCGTGACTTAAGTACCACATCAAGCACTTTGATATACTCGATGTGGGACTCTTAACATTGCGACGCCCTTTAAGAGTCGATGTCCACGACATCTTTCACTCTATCGGCACTGACCTGATGATAGCCATTTCCCTTTTGGCGGCTTCACTCACCTATAAGTATTCGGTGGAACACCTTAATCCAGCCTATAGGTAGCCCTTACCGTTGTCCAACTCTCAATGAAATCACCATTGTAGGACTTAAGCCCAACCCAAAAGACTAGTCCAATAAGTGGGAGAACATTATGGCTTAAGTACCACATCAAACACTTTGAAATACTCAATGTGGGACTCCTAACATTAGACCCTATGAAGCACTGATACTCCAAAACAGAGACGTACCCGTATTGGATACGTATCAGATACCGATATTCCACGGATACTCGCGGATACGCACCCATGAAGTATCAGAATTAATTATTTAAATTTTCTTTAAAAAAAATTAATGGATACTTATACAATACTCCGTAGATACACAAGGATACTTATAAGATACTTCACATACACGTATCCTAGAAAAAGATGGAGTAAAAAAATGAGACAATGTTGTAAACATTCAATAGAGATATATATGATACAATTTTAGATATGCATCACTAGAATTGTTTCTCGATAAACCACTTAAAATTATACTTATTATGGATGAAGGTAACGAGAGAGGTGATTCAGTTAATCATTATTAGATAAAATTTGTGTTGAGTTCTTTTAATTAATGTTTACTTTCTTCAAGTATTTTACATACATATAAGTTTTAGTATAAAATTTTTGCTAATGTATCTTAACCGTATCGTATCCGCGTACCCCTATCGTATTGCACCCGCACCCGTATCCATATTCAAGCTTCATAGATTAGACCTCATTAGAATTTCACATTTAAACGTGTTCAAACAAGTATAATATTAGATGAGTGACCTCATGTGAAATCCATATATGCAGTAAGTCAAAATAGAGAGTTCAATGTTGTCCGTGTCAAAGTTAGCTACTACATGCATTAATTAACAATCTCATCTTCCAACCTTGTTTTGACATTTTTCCAGGACTTTGCTAGCTCATCCTTTTCATTTATACCGTGAAAAGGAAATAGATCCATTGTCATCATCTTACTATCATCTTCATTCGTTATTAGAATGAACTTTTATGTTGAGCTCTCTTTTAATTTTGAATGGTTCTTTATTAAAAACAAGAGAAATGCTAATAAATACCCTTAAAATATATGATAAGAAGTTAAAAGTAAAAATATTATTGAGATTTGTGTATTCACGTGTGAAATGAGTAAATGACTCCCTTAATTTGAAAGGGGAGGAGTATATTGAAAAAAAAGTATTAAATGCATCTAATTTTTCTTTTTAAATGATCTTGTAGTTCATGACGTACCAACTACCAAGTCACCAATTTTGTCAAAAAAAAACTACCAAGTCACCGGTTAATGCCCACTTGCATGCAAATCCAATCAAATAGAGCAATCCTAGTTGTACTTATCGACCTTTCATCCTCAAGTCTTTAACTCTACACCAAAAAATAAATAAACTCATCCACTATCAAATGTCTCCGTCTAGAACTTTGGTATCAACAACACGTTATTCATAGTTTTAATGTTAAAGACTATTTTAATTAAGGAAGTACATAACTAGAGAATATTTTAAAATATTGATACATTAAGAGACTATTGTGACTTCTTGTTACATGTTTAAGGACCAAAATAACTATTACCCTTTTACTTTTATTTTATTAATATGAAAAACAAAAAATTATTAACAAAATAACAATAAGTCAATAATAGTCATTCTACAATGTTCTTGGTGTAGTAATCCATTTATTGATACTGCAAAATCAAACTTTCATAATTGACCCTTCATGAATACCAACTAGAATCATACAACACATCACTCATTAACCATGTGAAATCATAATCCAAACTCAACACCAATCAGCTATAAATTTCATCACCATATCCATTATTTCATTGTACTCTAGTTTTTAAATACTCTCATATTCAAAATCATATCCATATACTATTTATCATCTCTTTCAATGCAAAGATCAGGTTATGGTCCAGATGGAATATACAGGTCCCTAAGACCTTCTCTAGCCCTCCCAAACAATCCAAACCTCTCCTTAGTCTCATTCCTCTTCACAAGCGTCTCCTCTTTCCCCGACAAAACCGCCCTCATCGACGCAGACTCTTCCCAAACACTCTCCTTCACTCAACTCAAAACTCAAGTTGCAAAACTTGCACACAGTTTACTTAACCTTGGCATAAATAAAAACGACGTCGTCCTCATCCTCTCCCCCAATAACATCCAGTTTCCTGTATTCTTCCTAGCTGCTGCCTCCATCGGCGCTATAGTCACCACTGCAAATCCTCTTTACACCGTCGCGGAACTCTCTAAACAAATCAAGGATTCCAATCCTAAACTAGTCATCACTGTCCCTGAATTATGGAGCAAAGTGAAGAGTTTCAGTTTCACGTTTCCTGCAATTATCATCAATTCGGGTAATATTAGATACAAAGTTAGTTAGATTGGTTAGTTATAGTTTGACTAGTTAGTTGTTCTTTCATCATTCACTATACTGCTACCAGTTAGTTAGTTAGTTAAACTAAATAGTTGTTTTCTTCATTAGCTCTATAATTGTTGCATCAGTTAGTTGTAGTCTCTGATATTAAGTGTCTCGGAGTGTGACACACGTCGGTGTCCAACACTCGTATGACACGTGTCAGACAAGTGTCCCAAGAAAAACTTTTTTTCCTTTGCTTCGACACACTTTTACACCCCTTAGACACTTCTCAGGAACTTCTATGGGTTTAAAGACGTGTTGATGTAGTGATGATCAATGAAGAGGTTGAAGACGTTATTTCGATAACGTCATTTTTAACTTTTCAATATAGTAGATGGATTAAACATGTGAAAATTTGTCATATATATTTTGTTTAAGAACTTTTTTGTAGTGTATAAAATTGCTCACTTTAGATGTACATATCTATTTTAGTTCTCAACTTAGATATTTTATAGATAATGTTCGTATTTTATTTAATTATATATATCGGTGTTTCTCTGTCCTATATGTGCCGACGTGTCCCTGTTGGAGTCCGTGCTTCATAAGTTAGTTGTTCCCATCATTCGCTAGATAACTTGACTGTTATCAGTTAGTTATAGTTTGACTAATTAGTTGTTTTCATCATTAGCCATACAACTGTTGCATCAGTTAGTTATAGTTAGACTAGTTAGCTGTTCTCATCAGACTTTATATATAACAAACTTTATATCTAATAGGTAATGCACCGGTTTCAAATTCAAACTTCACCAGTTTTGAGGCGTTAATTGAATCCGCAGGGGAAGTAACAGAATTACCAGAAAACGACGTGAAACAGACCGACACAGCGGCACTTCTGTACTCATCAGGAACTACAGGAGTGAGCAAAGGTGTGATTCTCACACACATGAACTTCATCGCAGCGGCGTTAATGATTAACATGGACGATGATTTAGCAGGGGAATTAAACAACGTGTTCATCTGCGTTTTACCGATGTTTCATGTGTTTGGCTTGGCGGTTATAACATACGCGCAGCTAAGGAGAGGAAGTACGGTGGTTTCGATGGGGAGGTTTGAGTTGGAAGGTTTTTTGAAGGTGATTGAGAAGTATAGAGTGACGAATTTGTGGGTTGTGCCACCGATGATTCTTGCTTTGGCGAAGCAGAGTGTGGTTGTGAAATATGATGTTTCTTCGTTGAAGAGTATTGGGTCTGGTGCTGCTCCTCTTGGGAAGGAATTGATGGAGGAGTGTGCTAGACGTCTACCTCATGTTATTATTTATCAGGTAAGGTAATCTTGATCGGACATTCAGGGATAACACATTCACGAATTCAAACACCGGTAGCCGTTCTATGTAGAATAAATGGTACAGATTAAAGATCGATATTTTAAATTATAAAACAAATTAAAATATGTAATTTTTAGCCTGTTGATCTTATCAGACGGTTACAAATGATCTGAATGTGTGAATGTGTGTTTTCTTTATTAATTTATAATTTGGTTGCATTGCATTGAACCTGTTATTAATTTATTATCTTGTGCCATTAGGGTTATGGTATGACAGAAACTTGTGCCGTTGTTTCAATAGAGAATCCAAGAGTAGGTATTCGTCATTCTGGCTCAGCTGGAATGTTGGTTTCAGGAGTCGAAGCACAAATAGTGAGTGTGGACACACATAAGCCACTCCCTCCAAAACAATTGGGGGAAATATGTGTACGAGGTCCCAACATGATGCAAGGTATATTGTCTGCACATTCAACATTTATACTCATGCATAAAATTCTAAGTGATTTTCCAACATAATACAATTATATTGTACATGTAGTGTTCTTGATATGCTTCGAGGAATTTAGTAAGAAAATGACTTGCATTGTTAAATATGCTACTTTATGATGTACCTCTATATTCTTTCTATTCAAAATTCAACTTCTTAGTATATTTATAAACTTCTCTACCGATGAAACTTGTCTTGATAAGCTAATAATTAGAAACGTGCACTTTATTTGGTTCCTTTTCATGCTTTCAAATAAGATTTTTGTAATCATAATGCATTGTTAAATATGCTTCCTTTTCATGCTTTCAAATAAGGTATATTGTCTTGATAATGCATTGTTAAATATGCTTACTAGTACAAGTCACTGTAGAGTACAATGGCCAGCATTGTTTGTCCATGTCTTGAAGTTTTTATATCTCCAACTTTATGATTGGAATGCTAATTTAGATTTTTCTTGTTTGATTTTATGTTTTCCGGTGCAATGCAAAGAGTCGACATGTAAAAGTTGGCATCTATTTGTATTATGTAAATTTTTCCCATATGAAACTTTTCCTATACAATATTTCAGGTTATTATAACAATCTAGAGGCCACAAAACAAACTTTAGATAATGAGGGGTGGGTACATACAGGAGATCTTGGATATTTTGATGAGATTGGGCAACTTTATGTTGTTGATCGTATCAAAGAATTGATCAAATACAAAGGGTATCAGGTATGTAATCTAAAATGATATCAGTAACTTAAGTAACATTTTTCATCTATACATTATCTGAAATCTTTGCCAAATCCTTGTCACTGTTATTGGAAAGATGATATGTTAATGGTTGCATTAAACAAATGCTCCATGCCCCAAATTATTGTTTTTAATGTGTCGATTGTAGTAATTTTACTCAAATATTTCTTAAGCCCCTGAGTTTGATTGATTATTAGTTTATAACCCTTTTACTATGTGTGAAAATGATTATTTATGACAAGGAATTTCACATTATGTAATATTAGTCTTTTTGAAATTAACTAGGTTGCACCAGCAGAGCTTGAAGATCTTCTTGTTTCTCACCCTGAAATACAAGATGCTGTCGTTATCCCGTAAGTAAAAAAACTTGCATGACAGTTTTAGTTTGAGGTATAAAAACTATCATCACTTATAACTATTGATTTGACACAGAGAGAGAGAGAGAGAGGAACAGCTAATAAAAAATGAAATCGTACACCATATAAATACACTGATGGACAACAAAACTGTTTTCCAATTGATATTTCTCTATTAATAATTCACATTTGAGTTACTTATTGCTATAGATTTCCTGATGATGAGGCTGGTGAGGTTCCAATTGCCTATGTTGTTCGTTCACCCAACAGTTCGCTGTCCGAGGAAGAAATTCAGAAGTTTATTGCTAACCAGGTGAGAAAAAGCAAAGCAACAAGTTTTATCTCCATGCACTTACAAATTACATCAAAAGAAACACATTTTGCAAGTTTTAAACTATGACACTTGAATGAAACTGTTTTTAATGGTGGTCAGTTTATCTCATTTGGATGATTGGTTTGTGTCACTCGTCAGATTAAACTCATTTTTACGCACGTTTATAGGTTGCACCATTCAAAAGATTGCGAAAGGTGACATTCATCAACAGTGTTCCTAAGACAGCTTCAGGAAAAATTCTCAGAAGAGAGCTAATTGCAAAAGCACGATCCAAAATATAAGATAGAATGCAATTTCAAAGTGTATAGTAGAAAATAGAAGATATATTAAATTAAGTTCAAAATTACAAATGTGTTGTTATTGACTTCAAATTTGTGTTTTGGAGGAACAGAGAAATCGTGACACGATTTCATAAGCGTGTCACGATTTTGGTAATGCAGAGAGCATGTTTTCTGGATGTTCAATCGTGACACGATTTTGGGAAAACGTGACACGATTTTCAACTTGCTCAACACATTTTCAGGATAAGGTTGGTCGTACCGTGGGTCGTACGCATCAACCGTGTCACGATTTGGACAAACGTGACACGATTTTGACAGCTGAAGACTGCTATATAAGTGTTTCTTTGTAGATTTTGAAGGAGAGCTTGAAGTGAGAGAAACTTGGATTACAAAGGAGGTAACTTTACGGTTGAGTGTCTTTGTAGTGAGGTTCTCTTGGGTTGGGAAACATTGTAAACACATTGGGTAGTGAGATTTCACCATTGGAAGGTTCAAAAAGTTTCCTTTTGTTTTTTCTCTTAAGTTTCATTGTGAGTGTGGGTGACATGAAAATGGGTAGAAATTAGGTCTTGTTCTTTTGTGAGCTTTTAAGCTAATTTCTTGTAACTCATTCGTATCACTTTCATCTTAGTGGATTGGAGGGCTGCTCTCTCCCCCAGAGTAGGTCATATTGGACCGAACTGGGTTACCATCTTGGTGTGTTTGTTCCTTTCTTTCATTGCTTATCTTTAATGCTTTGATTATGCTTGTGGTGTTGCTCTACACTTAGATTTAGGTATGTTTTTGTTGTTGTTGCTTGGAGACACTTTATCTATTGATTACCACTTCCTTTTCTCCACACATCTTTGTTATTCATTGGTGTGATTTTGTCCGAGTTCACAACAAAATGAATACAAGACAACTTATTGTTTGATACAAGAAATGTCTCCAAGCATAAAAATTTACATCTATTATTGAATGGTAGAGATGTTTCTTTGTTGCCAACCTCAAAATAAGGCCAATATCATCCCTTAATCCCATCTGCACACTAAATAAATAATCAGAATTAGTCAAATTCTTAATGATAATTTGAAGGTAATTGCTGACGAGACCCGAATCAGAAGCCAAAAATTGCTGAAAAATTCAACCAAAACACGAATCGGAAGCCAGCATTGCTGAAAATTCAACCAAAACACGAATCGGAAGTCAGAATCCGATAGGCTTGTATACACAAAAAACACCTATTGGAAGTTATGTTCTAATAGGTTGAGAAATTTGAGGATCTGTACAACACCGTGTGATGAAGAACACTTAGTTTCTGGTGTAAGCTTTGACTCAAACGGCAAAGCAAGCTGTTTCCTCACACCTAATGGAAGTATCAGGTTGTCCCTGAATATTTGACATAAAACAAATTTATTTTTGGCACTTTTTCCAAGTTTCATAGAAGGAAAATGAATTCAAAATGGCACTTATCAAACTTGCTAAGCAAATGTGTAGCGAGGATCTCAAAGAAGGAAAGATCCTCCTAGTTCATCTCAGAAAAACCCTCAAACTTGAAGTTCTGCAATCAAGTTTTTCTACTTCTTCCTTACCTCATGAAAAAGTAGGGATCACCTCAATAAAGTAACCAAGAATTTCAAAGTGATTTAATACACTACATAAGTCAAATTTCATCTATTACATTCTACCATTCTTCTTAATCTACAAAGTTTCTCAAACAAAAGTACGATGCAAAATATATTTGATAGAAAAATGTCGATAGACGGAGTGTTATGTTTTAAACTTAAATGCAGTTTTGATCCCTCCTATTTCCCCAGTAGTTTTGGTCCTTTGTTTTTAAAAATCTCAAAGGTTTAGTCCTCCTTTGAATTTGGCCTCAATTTTTGGACCAAGACCGACTGCAGTCACACATCTATGAGTTATTGTTATTGGATTGTGTTTCTTGACCCTTAATTTGTTTTTATTAATAAAAAATGCAAGTTAGAGAGATAGAGAAAGGTGAATGTTTGGAATCCATTTCCTTTGTTGATTTGGCAATCATTTGAGTGACATGGATATGCAACTTATATATAGTGTGTAATTTTAGAAAAATGAAAGATGACATGGTTAAGTTGCATACTTGTGGGTTAAAAAGATAAATATACTTGTGTCATAATAGAGTACAACTTTGTTGATACTTCAATTTCCTGTACAACAAAATATGATGATAGGGATGTTTTTAATAAAAAGCTATTGCATCCTCAAATCATTACGAATGCATTGAAAATGAAAAGATCTCTTCTGTAAGAAAACACATGAATCACCGAGACACCCTACTTCTTTGCATCTTTCTTCAAGGCAAGGACATTCCCTATCGCAGGTCCCTTCACCAATGGAAAGATATTTATGGCCATCTGACTCTGAGAATGAAGATGAAAGGGTCGTAATATTGACATGACGTTAACAAGAACATGATTTGGCCATTAAGGACCAACAACCAAATAAAAAAAAACGGGAGGACAAAAACTATCCGTTTTATTTATGGACTAAAATCAAAATTCGGTATAATTTTTTGGAGAAAAAGTTATTTAACCTTACTATTAATCCATCAAGTTAGTCCGTCGATTTCTATCCAAATGAGAGTAATAACTCACTGACTATCTTGTTGGATTAAAAATAACTTAAGAGACTACTTCTTTTACTTTTATAGGCCAATAACTAAATTAGAGTAAAACTGATGGTTTAAAAAAAATGATTATTCACAAATAAAAATATCGATGCATAAAGCACCGTAGAGATGGGTGGTGGCCAAAGTTTTTTTTTTTTTTGAATAATAAATATAAGATAACCATCCAATACAACAATGGATGAGCGAAATGGGGTGAATCATTCCTAAATCCTTTCACTTCATTCTCATTTTCATTTTTCTATTAGCATGTCCTTACAAACATAATTCTTCTTGTCCTTGAAAGTGAAAATTAACTATTAGAGTCCATCGATTTTTATGAAGCCCATAGAAATTTAAATTATAGATTTTTCAATTTATTAACACCAAGTAAGCATTTTAAATCGCCGATTACTTGTTCTTTTCATTGGTATATTAACTTTATCTTGTTGTCGAGTTCTAGCGCGTGAAAGTTACAAAATACTTCAAGAGGACGAAAATTAATCTTTGGTGTCCGAAATCTCGTTGCATCATACAATTGTACAATTTGCAATTTGTTGACACTGATAGCCTAGGAGTGCGGCGATGGAAAGAAATTAGGTATGAGATTATTTCTTCATCTATATTTCAATTCAGTGTTTCAAATTGCCGATTGCATTATTTTTATATTGGTTTATGAACTTGAGCTTGTTGTTGTGTGCTAGGGCGTCAAAGCAAAGAATTATTCCAAGAGAAGGAAAATCAACCTTTGGGGGTCTAGGATCTCACGTCATCATACAATTTGTAATTTATTAACACTAAAACCCTAGGAGCACTGCAATGGTACGAAATTAGGTATGAGATAAGTCTATCTATATTTCAAGTTGGTGTTTTAAATCGTCAATTAAATATTTTTTTCTATTGGTTTATGAACTTGAGATTATTGTTGAGTGCTAGAGCATGGAAAAAAAATATTACAAGAGAAGGAAATTAAACTTTTGGGGTCCGAGATATCGCTGCATAATACAATTACACAATTTGCAATTTATGAACACCACAACCCTAGGAGCACGAGATTGTAAGAAATTGGGTATGAGATCATTTCTTTATCTATATTTCCAGTTAGTATTCTAAATCGTTGATTTCATGTGTTGATATATTGTTATGCAGCTCAATGATCATGAATTGGAAATTGTTGTTGAAACAGTCGCAAAAAGTTGTGAGAAGAAGAAGAAGAATAAGAAGGAATCAAACCTAAGAAGCGGGGAATCAAAGAGAGATACTTCATAGAGAAATGAGAGAAGGAGAAGATTGTTTAAGGTACTTTATATAAGCAAGTTTTTAAGGGTTTTGTTTTGACTAAATTTTGTGTCAAAGGGATGTAACGTCGAAATTTGAATTTCAAATTCCCGCTCAAAGTATATCATTAAATGCATTAGTGTAGTTTTAAGTTTTATATAAAAATATATAATTTTTTTAAGTGTAATAAAAATATATAAAGAGTCGTGCTAACTTGTGCCCTGAGGGTACAAGTTAAGAAGCTAAAAAATGAATTAATCAATAAATGCATAACTTAAAAAGATAATATTTAAAACTTTTAAAATTAAGGATACACAATTTTTAAGATTTTATTTTTACTTTTGATGTCTTATCTTGTACTTTAAGGGCGCAAGTTAGCATTTTCCTTATATACATTATTCATTTTCTATGATAAAAAGGTTTAGGTAAATTGAATTTTCGAGGCTCGTCAAGGTCAAGGCCCGTCAAGGACCAAACAAGTACTTATAGATCTTTCATCAAATAAATACTTGTGTCGATAGCAACTTACATTAACATAAATTAATATTTTTCAAGCATATAATATTAGCCCAACAAATTATTAACTTTTCAAAGGATTTAGTATTAGTGAGAGAAACTTCATCTTCTCTCTAAGTTATTTCTCTTTCACTAATCGAAAAAAAATTGATATATGTTAAAATCACTTATTTAGAATCAAAAAATGATCTAAAACCACCCATCATCGATTAGTGAAAGAGAAAAGAACTTAGAGAGAAGAAGAAGTTTCTCTCAGTAATACTAAATCCTTTGAAAAATTAATAATTTGTTGGGATAATATATATGCTTGAAAAATATTAATTTATGTTAATGTAAGTTGCTATCGACACGAGCATTTATTTGATGAGTGATTTGAAAGTACCTGTTTGGACCTTGATGGGCCTTGACCCTGACGAGCCTCCAAAAATCAATTTACCTAAACTTTTTTATCATAGAAAATGAATAATTTATATAAGAAAAATGTTAACTTGCGCCCTTAAGGTACAAGATAAGACATCAAAAGTAAAAATAAAATCTTAAAAATTGTGTATCCTTAATTTTAAAATTTTTAAATATTATCTTTTTAAATTATGCATTTATTGATTAATTCATTTTTTAGCTTCTTAACTTATGTCATGCACAAGTTAGCATGACTCTTTATATAATTTTTTATTACACTTAAAATTTTTTATATATTTTTATATAAAACTTAAAGCTACACTAATGCATTTAATGATATACTTTGAGCGGGAATTTGAAATTCAAATTTTGACTGTTACATCACTTTGAAACAAAAGTTAGTCAAAACAAAACCCTTTAAAAATTGATTGTATATAGTACCTTAAACAATCTTCTCCTTCTCTCATTTGCAATTTTCTCTCCCTCCCTTCTTTCATCTCCTGGTTCGACGGCGCCGGAAACAATGTTCGATAGGTTGCTGGATGTTGATTGTCATTATACAATGTCTTTGGACTGCAGGTAATTTAATTTTGGATTAATAGGTCTTTATCCCTGTAATATAGGTCATTTCTGGTTTTCCCCTTATAAAATCTTTATTTTGATTCACCCCCTGTAAAATATTTTCGTTTTGATTTACTAGGTTAAACAAAAACGAAAATTTTTAAAAAAATAAAATAAAATTGGTTTTTGCTCAAATGTCGTTGGATTTTACCCATGTTTAACTTATTATTTGTTTTTAATTTATTATTTGTTTCAAAGAAGTTAATTGAGAAAAAAGAGTCAACTTTGTTATGTTGTTATTGTTTATAAAAATTTGTATTTGTCGAGATCTAAATCAACAGAAAACACAGGAAACAAGTGCATGTTGTTCAACTGGAAATGAATGGGACCTAGGGTTTTTTAAATATGTGATTTTTTTGTTATTTCATTGTCTGATTCCAAATTTCATAACTAGTTTTTGTAAATTGTAGTACTGTGATTGATCCGGAGTGGGATGATTATGTTGGCATATTTGAACCTCTAGTTGTAATAGAAAACGCAATTGGAATTGAGGGTGAGAGTGAGGTTGATGGCCCAGAATTTGCATATTTTAATAAATTTCAAAACGGGGATCAACCCTTCAAGTTGGATTGGGTTGATATGGCTGATGGGAGGAATGTTTTGGTTAGTTATTAATTTCGATGTTATTTTTTGAAATTTAACACTGATTAGTTGTGAGGATGATAGAAAAAATTAATTTGTATTTGTATTTGTGAGTTTTGAATATTCAGGATATTCCTCATGATATTTTTGCTCAAAGTATGTATGTGAATCAAGTTCAAATTCAGCGTAGACACATCTCAGACACTTCTATGAGGTTTAAAGACGTGCCGAAGTAGTTATGATCAATGAAGAGGTTGAAGACATTAATTTTGATAACGTCATTTTTAACTTTTCAATATAGTAGATGGAAGAATCATGTGAAAATATGCCATATTTTGCTTAACTTTTTTGTAGTGTACCAAATTGCTCAGTTTAGATGTGCATATCTATTTTAGTTCTCAACTTAGATCTTTTATTGATAATCTTCGTATTTTATTTAATAATATATATATGTATGTATATGTATATATTTGTGTGTGTGTCAACGTGTCCGTGTCAGAGTCCATGCTTATAAGTTAGTTGTTCCAATCATTCGATGGATAACTTGACTGTTATTAGTTAGTTACAATTAGACTAGTTAGTTGTTCTTATCAGACTTTATATATAACAAACTTTACATCTAATAGGTAATGTAACAGGTTCAAATTCAAACTTCACCAGTTTTGAGTCATTAATAGAATCAGCATGAGAAGTAACACAATTACCAGAAAATGATGTGAAACAAAGAGATACAGCGGCTTTGCTGTACTCATTAGGAACAACAAGAGTGAGCAAGGGTGTGATACTCACCCACAAGAAAGTCATTGCGGCGACGTTAATGATTAACATGGACGATGATTTAGCAGGGGAATTAAACAACATGTTCATCTGCGTTTTACCGATGTTTCATGTGTTTGGATTGGCAGTTATAACATACGCGCAGCTAAGGAGACGAAGTACGGTGGTTTCAATGGGAAGGTTTTAGTTGGAGGGGTTTTTGAAGGTGATTGAGAAGTATAGAGTGACGAACTTGTGGGTTGTGCCACCGATGATTCTTGCTTTGGCGAAACAGAGTGTGGTTGGAAAATACGATGTTTCTTCGTTGAAGAGACAGTTTAATTCGCCGACATGATTCAAAATTAAGGAGTATAATAACCAAGGATTAGAGATTTGTCTTTTAATGAGGTTCATTAACCATTAAACCAATTACTTGGTTAGGGACTTACAGATTAATTAAAAATATGTATTACTAGATCTTAGACCAGTGTGATGCACAAGTCAATAATATGTGCAGACTACAATATTTCATTCAATTTGAGTCTTTGTTTATGTGCTAGACATTTTATGTTGATAGCCAAGTACATACTATTAGTTCCAAATCAAATATAATTATTTCATATTTCATATTTAAAATCAATGTTATATATTGAAAATAAAAACACAACTGCGTCTGGTTGCATAATGATACACATCCAATGGTAATAGCATAATGAAAAATGGATTTTTCTGTTTGCCCTTTTGATTTAAAGTTGTTTTGATGATGTTTGTTATACTAAGTATATTGCTGATGTATTATTATAATTGTTGTTTACATTTTCATGAGAGTTAGCTCATGTGTCTTTTGAATCGTATCAATTCTGTCCTTGGGCTCTCTTCTTGTTTGTTCATAAAATATGAATCGATTCATATGACCCCTCTGCCCTTGTGTTTAGCCTGTTTGATTCATATCAATGTTCTTTTAATTGAATCAATCTTCATATGAGGTTTAATGATTCTATTCAAATTCTTGCCTATGTAGTTTTGAATCGATTCAATCATTCATCTGGAAAACCATTGAATTGATTCATATGTTCATTGAATCGTATGAATCTTCGTAGCTTCAGATCACTTTGTTTTTGAGTCGTTGTTTTCTGTGCTAAATTTGCAGCTATCGCTCATATCTATATATACCTTCACACACATGCACATACACACTTTTTAATTATTGAAACATTTTGCAAATATGCTCTGAAATCTTCAAACAATCGCTCTTTACATCTTCTTCAGATTAAACAGTTTTTCTAAGATCTTTGTAAAGTTTGAGATCTAGATTGTTAGGGTGCTATATGAATTGTAGTTTTATTTTACTCAAGGGTATTGGTGGAATATCAAGGACCTAAAGAAAAGTAGGCAATTTTTAACTCCAAAGGTCTTGGGGGTTGTTTCTCAACTACACAATGATTCAAGGGGATCAAAGCTTCGGACATAGTAAAGATGAGTTCTCGGAGTAGAATTTCTAGGGATTGCATGGAAGCTTGAGAGTCGAAGATCTTGTGGGTGTCCAATTTTAAGAGGACTTGAAGATTGGATCTTGTGTGTTTTATTAGCATCAAAGATCAGGGGATGTAAGGAAGACTGTGATATAGGCATTTTCTATCACGAAGAGAGGACATACCCCTAGCAAGGATGAAAAGGGGAACCTCTCTAAATCTTTGTGTTCTTCTATTCCCTATCCTTTTAGATTTTCACATTATATTTGTATATGAATTTATTGTGTGAAGTTATCTTAATTTTATTGTGAACTCATTAGTTTACTTTAACCTAATCTCAATTACTTCAATTGAGATTCTTTCAAATCAATTATCTCACAATCAAAGTTGAAAATAAGCTTTAAGCAATTGATTCATTTACCTTGTGTTCATTAGTTGTTAGTTTGATTTGTCGTTAATAGGTTTGGTTTGAGATAGTTTAGTTTTGCAATTTGTATGTGTGTATTGATTTTTCTTTTTTTGAATGGAATATATATAAAGAAAAATCAATATATATAAAGAAAAAACGAAGTAGAGAGTACATAATATAAAAATTGAGCCAACAAACGATGTTCCAACAAACCACCACAAAGGGGAAGCACCTGGAACCCCACAGGTGAGGCTAGATGCACACCCAAAAAATAAAAATAGAAACCCCTAGAAGAGCAAAAAAACACCAAGAAAAAGAAGACACCAGGAAGTTGAGGGCAAGAGAAGCCGCGAACCCAACAAACACCTGCAGGCAAAAGAAAAACAACAAAAATAACCAAAAGGCCACCTCAGGAAGGAAGGGGAGATACAACCTCACCCGACCCCGTAACAACCCCAGGGAAACATAACCACCACAAAACCCTACCGATTCAAACACAGGACGGGTTGCACCTCCCACTCATAAAGAGAACAATAACTAGCAGGACACTTAACCAGGAACCACTTCCAAGCAAAGAGTTTAACTCTATCCACCACTGGCTCCTCTCGGAGTAAGCCACCAGAAAAGATAAGGTCATTCCGAGATGCCCAAATGGTCCAAATAACAGCATGCCAAACAAGAAGCAACCTTAACCTAATTCTCCTTCCCCCCTCCAAAACATGTAAAGGCCTGGAATTGTTGGGCTAACCCTAGTGGCATCACAAACTCCCAACCCAACCACCTAGACATCTGGAAGAAAGTAAGGCTGGAAAGAAACAAATGCATCGCGGACTCGGACGACCTGTCACAGAAAACACACCCCACGCCATCTGTATGAAGCGGCACACCCTGCCTAATAAGATTACTCCGCGTAGGGATCCTATCGAGGAGAAGCTGCCACGAGAAGACAATAACTTTAGACGGAGCCCAGGACTTTGAAACCCTAGCAACCGCCTACAACACATCCTCCCCAGCGGTACCCATAGTCGGAATACCCTTAATAAGATTAGAGTAGGTCGACTTCACAGAATACTGACCATCAGGACTGTGGGTCCAAGACCAAACATCTTCCCTGACAACCCGCGAACGCCTAGTCGCGACCACGAGAAGATTAGCCAGCAGACCCGCTTCCCAAACAAAAAGAGGTCTCCTCTAGTTAAGATCCCAAACCCAAACCCCCCTCCCAATGACCAAGATCCCCCACCTTCCCATCCACATGGAGAGATAGATGAAAAAGCCGCCTAAACCTGACTCAAAGGATAGTGGGCCCACACCACTGGTCATCAGAGAGTCTAAAGAGCCTCAGAAGTTGGGGTTAATTAGAGTCTAAAGACGGGAAACTTGAGTTAGGTAAAAGTTGTTATTCTCAAGACATATCATTGTAGAAGGAATATACGTCTGGAGTAACGGCTATTTCAGAGGAATTAAAAGGCATTGGATGCTTATCCACTGAAGAGCGCAGGAAAAGGACATAGTACAATTGTACAACCACTACTGCACTACTCCACTCTTCATGTCTGCAATAGTACAAGGCTACAACTGTGACTACGTTGGTTAGTCTCTATTCAGGGAATGAACTTGAAATTGTTCCCTCATAGGACAATAACCAAATCAAGCAACAAATCATTGGTAATTATCAAGCTTCAACAACGACTATTTTGATGTCTGGGCAATCAACAACGTCTCTTTACACCTCTATATAAAGGAGTGAAGAGTTGAAGATTGTAAGAGACTCACAACAATTTTACAAGTGCCAAAACTCTGCTGAAATTGTTTTCACATCAAGTTCACTTAGAATTTCTTAACAACTTTCATATCCTAGAAATTCTAGAGTCTGTATCTGATTTGTATTTATGAACACCACTAATTGTATATCAAGTGTTCAACCTCAAACATTTTTCAGTGTAATTGTGTTTGTTTAGAAGTCTCTTGCTTTTGTGCTTGAGCATAGGAAGTCTCTTGCGTGTGTGCTTGAGCATAGGAAACCTCTTGTTTTTATGCTTGAGTAGTTTGAAGTCTCTTGCTTTTGTGCTTGAGCAATTGTAATCATATATTGATTTTAGTGAACTCTCCTTGAAAGTGAAAGGGGGACAAGACTACTTCCGGATTGTGGAAGGAACTTGTATAATTGCTTTGTGTCTTTCTCTTCTCTCTCTCTCTCTCTCTCTCTCTCTCTACATTATCCGCTGCATAAGACTATGAACTCTATCAGACTCTGAACATTGGACTTAGTTTTAAAAAGAAGAAAAAGCTAACACAATTCAACCCCCCCTTCTTGTTTTTTTCTCACCTTCAAAATGGACATGCATGACGGTGCTCTCCATATGGTGCCATGATAACACCTGCCAGATCCAACTGATCCAGATGCCCTATTTACTCGTTTGATGTAGGAAAACCCACTTGTGGTACAAAAAGCATGGCGCGTGGATGTTGACGTTCCCGATATCCAGCTCACACATCCTTGTTCATATACCCCTGAAGTGTTGATACACTCAAGTTTGCAACAAAGACAACCACATATAAATATAGAAACAATCAACAGTTACAAATGAGAAAACAAACATAATTATTTATTTATACCTTCAACAAAGTCAAGTATCCTGATAGATGTTTGGTGTTGTAATGGGAAGCATTGTTAAGCTCCTTATACAAGTGTGAAAGTGCAGCAAAGACAACCACATATAAATATAGAAACAATCAACACTTACAGATGAGAAAACAAACATAATTATTTATTTATACCTTCAAAAAAGTCAAGTATCATGATAGATGCTTGGTGTTGTAATGGGAAGCATTGTTAAGCTCTATATACAAGTGTGAAAGTGCAGCAACTCCCCATGAATAACCATAAACAAGCTCCAGGTCTGTGAAGTACTTTAGATAGGAAACATCCACATAGTAGGCGCTCTTGTCAGTGAATAACGTGATCCTCACCAAGTACAACAAATATATGTGGATAGCCTGCGCCCAGAACTTCTACACCTTCTCCATATCACCTTCATTATCAGTCTCCAACTACTGCTTAAAAATCTTCCTCAAGTAGCAAAATTGTGCATGTGTACCTCTGGTGTCAGTCACCTCCTCAATAGCATCTCCCGGGTCAGCCCCCAAATGTTGAATCATCATCTCCACGGCCTCGTCCCTTGTCATACCCTCGTGGGCCAAAAGCATGCTATCAATGGGAGATGCAGCAAACATGACATGTCATCAAGTGTCACTGTCATCTCCCCAAATGAAAGATGGATGCTCGAAGTCTTCTCGTTCCACCTCTTTGCAAATGCAGAACACAGGCCATGGTCAACTCGGCTGTAACTGATATCCTAAAGCCTAGAAAGACCGGTGACACTCAGTCTCTCACGCCACCACTGTGCTTTCATGATAACCTTGTTCTCGTCATCATGTATCGCACCAATCTTCTTCTTGTTGTTGAGGTATTTTAAATTGTCTCGCCACTGCAAAAATTAAAAACAAAAGATGGACATCAGTTTCACAATAATCAGAAAAAATACATTACAAAAATTAACAACAGTTTACAATCATTAAAGTATCATATTCATAGGTACCTCGCCATCAGTCTCTTCCCTCGCCACATGAACATGGTACCTTGTCAACACAGTAGTGTCGTGTATGCCACCATGATAGTCATCTAGCACCTCAGGCTCTAGCTCAGACACACGCTTTCGTCACCGTCCCTGTTGCTGCTGTTGGCCATCATCATCACCCACATCCTCCTCAGCCTCATCATTATCCTCCAACTGATGCTCCATGTCCATCTGATCGTGCTCTGGCTCAACTTGAGGTTGAGGCTCGTCGTTAGTATCAGCACGATGTTCCCTGCCACCCCTACGCCTGGGAACTCTACCATCCGACTCCATCTTATGCTGATGTTCTCTCCTAACTCAAGCATGCATAACTAAGTTCTCACCCCTTTTGCGATCAACATGACCCATACCTGTAACATGCATAATAGGGTAACACACAATCAACATAAAATACACAAAACAAGAAAAATAAAAATAACACTGGTACAATTGGGATTTTAAAATCCGAACTGCAACAATACATTTTGGATTATAAAATCCGAACAGCTTCAGTGTACAGAAAAAAATATTGAACTAATTAACTGGCATGCATAAGGAATTAGTACTAACCTTCACTTTCATGTTTGTTAAATCTTCGAATGTGATGACTTTGAGCAAAAAAACTCCAACTTTTGACAAATTTGTGTGGTTCGGATTTTGGGATAAGGGAGAGAGAGAAAGTGAAAATGTGAAAACGTAAAATTGTAACTTTGGGGAGGGAGATTTTTCTTATATATCGAAAACGTCCGGATTATATAATCCGAACTAGCTTCCGTATTATTTCGAATTTATAATCAGAAGGGCATTTTTCGTCTTTTTTGCAGGGCGCGTGAGAATGGCATAGGGTGAGAAAAGTAATAGTCTTTTTTCTCTATCCCAATTTTCATGTCTCTTTTCTCCTTCTGGAATACATTTTTTTCTATGTTTAATTTGATTTTTTGAATTCTTTATTAATTCATGAATTACATTTTTTAATGTGAGATCCATACATGATTGTTTGTTAAAATTTTCATATTTTTCTACTTTAAGATAATATTTAATGTCATGGTGGTAAATTTTAAAATGATTTTAAAACAAGCTCAATTTTAAATAATTTTAAAGGTGACATTATATTTTGATGGTCGTTAATGCAAACCTAATTTACTTTGTTGTGAAAAAAAACATTATTTTGATGGTCGTTAATGCAAACCTAATTTACTTTGTTGTGCAAAAAAAAACATGTGCAAGTATACATGGTCAAAACAATAAGACCGTTATCATGACGGTTTTCTAAGCCACCTTCAATATTATTTAAATTTAATACTATAACAATTTATATTATTTTAAGGTATCACAGTCTGAACCTCTTAATAAACAACCATGTAGGGATTTCACATTAAAAGAATTATTTTTATGATTTAGAAAACATTTTAAGAATCAAATTAATCATACAAAAAATGGTTTCTAGAAGCATCAAACAGATTTGTAAGTTGGTGAATAAGAAAAGAAATACAATGAATGTTTAGCTAATGCTTACTCACCAGAAAATGTTGACCTGTGTGAAAACATTCATTGTTAGTGTTTGCCTTTTTAGGTGTGTCGTAGAGGTATCCAATTCACCTAGAGAGTTAGTTTACTGTTTATGTTCTCGGGTTAGAATTTATTATAAATAAGACCTCTACTCCCCCAATTAGAAGCACAGTTTCAAAGTTAAAACCAATTATTTATGTTGATGCACTCAAGTATAATTTCATAGCCTTGTCTTTGTTTTTTAGGTACTTTTTGTTTGGTTTTTTAATTTTTTGTTTAAATTATTTTAATTTAGCTTGATTTGGCTTGTTTTTCTGTGTTTGATTGAGTTTTTAATGTGTGGTTTGATTAAATGGTTCATATTAGTTTTTTTTATTCTTGATGTTTGAATTGAGTTTTTATTTTTCATTAATTAAAAATATACTTAATTTTGGGGGAAATGTTGTGGTTTGGCTATACAATTTCTTTGGATTCATCCTTTGAGATTCTTCTTGTGGGTTTAATCATATGCCATTTGTCTTTATTACCTTTATTTAAACAATTTTGGTTTGTAGGATGAGTAAGGAAAAACATAGGATGTGTAGGGAAAATATGTTAGTGTTCCTGCGAACACCCAAAGAAGACCGAGATACCAAAATATAGCTATTTTCATGCTTTTAGATGCCATAAGAAACAGGGTTTCTCCCAATATCATGTTTCAAATCAATGACCATTATGCAGAATTAATGGTATGTAAATTAGCTCCAATTGATTCATTTGTCTTAAATGATGAAATATTTTTAATGTAACATGTTGTATTTATGTAATTCAATAAGATTTCCCGTGATTATTTTCTGGGGAAGCTAAGGTTGATTATTAGAAACAATATATTGAGATTTGCAATTACTAATATATTTTTTTTTGAAGGAAAAGAATATTAGTAATTGCAGATCTTAGTTTATTTATTCTAAATAATGGGTTGTCCCGGAGTTACATAATTCGCCGACATGATTCAAGATTAGGGAGTCTAATAACCCAAAAGTAGGGATTTTGTAGAATAATATTTGATTTTATTTATTTTGAAAGTGAAATATGATTTGATTTTGTAAATAATAAATAAAAATATGATAATATGAATATTAGGTGGAGGGTTACGAGTAAAATTGGTTGAACTGTCGGTATTCCATCAACATTGATCAAGTGCTTACTAATGAAAGTTTAACTTAAATACCTAACTAGACAAATATAAAATTGTTCAAAAATTGGGTTTTTTTTATTATTTTTAGTTTGAATTATTGTAATTTAGTTTGTTTTTGGCGTGTTTTTTTTTTCTCTGTTTGATTGAGTTTTAAATTGGTATTTTAGATTAAATGGATCAAGTTAGTTTTTTTTTATTCTTGGTGTTTTAATTAAGTTTTTTGTAAAAGCACAATCCAAAATATAAGATATTACAAGTTTTTTGTTAATATTTGTGAACTTCAAAATAAGGCCAATCTCTTTCTCTAAACCCATCATAATTATTTCCACATGCCTAAGCAACTAAATAAATCAGAATTGATCAATTAATCTAAAATGATCATGAACAATCTTTATATCTAATCCAAAGGTGCATTTGCAAACAATACCTACATAACCCTAAACCTACCTTATTTGGCGCTAAACATCATTTTGCTTCACCTAACCACATTTAATGTCCTTCTACTTGCAAACTCATGTTTAAAATTCAAAATTTCCCCCCAAAATAACCCACTAACAAAAGAAGCTTATGGCCATTACATCTTCCAACCACACTCATTAAAGGTTGTAGTTCCAACGCATGCAAATCTTGATATCCTCAAGATCATCTCCCTATTTAACCATCTCCCCTCATATACATTTTCATCACCCACCTATTTGTTCTTACGTGAAACAGAACATGGCTCACAACGATGTTCCAACTCTCCACGCATACCACAGCATCACTGGTATTTCAAACACCTCCATCACAATACTTATCTTTATAGCGAGTTTCATTGACAAATATTATTATTTTCATGGCTACTAACTTGCGTTTTCATGTGGCAGCACCACTAAATCCCAAACCTGTAGGTCAGCTAGAGAGAATTGTCAATGAGTTGCGGGTGAAGTATAGGACATACTCGGTTCCTTTTGACCATGAACAAGTTAGTTTAGTTGTCAGCTTGACTCATTTCGCTCGATATTTTGATTGGTTGTCGTTTGTTAACTACTTATTTATCGTTGTAGGGCACGGTTATGCTTCCAAGCCTGTTTGCACATGACTTTGGTGACCAGATCGACTGGTATGCAACTTTGGTGGATATCATAACGAGTTTGAGATTTTGGTTCAGAGAAACAACTATGGCATCTTCTTGACCAAAGGCTGGCGTGCTCTTCGCGACTTTTATAACATAAAACTTGGTTCTTGGGTAACATTGGTTTTTGTAGGGTCAGGGAAGTTCAACATCTGTATCAAGATAGGTGGGGCACCAAAGTGAGATATCCTTCATTTAGTCCTCCTATGAAATTTCGACTCGACAAAAATGTGGTGCCTGTTCATTTGTTCAATGATGTTCCAAGGCCTTTTACTCATAATGAGTTTAACTTTCAAGTGACATACGAGAAAACACTTTCTGCAGCTGAACTTGAGACTGGATATTTGGTAGGTTGTCCATTACGTCTGTTTGCTAATTGCTTTTTAGTTAGTCATATTTGTACTCATTGTTTGAACATTGTAAATTAAGGTGATATATCCCATGGGATTCTCTCAGCTTGCTTTAGACAAAAGGTCCACTTTGTTGAAGTTGGTAGATGAGTGCGACAATATCTGGGCTTGCACACTACAGTACGTGCATGGACGTGATGCACACTTCAGGGTTGGGGGTGGTTGGAATCGAATGGTGAAGGCTCGAGGACTTGGCGACGGTGTGCATATTATTGTGGGTGCTCCTTATGTTGGAAGGAATGAGAAGTTGTTCTTTAGTGTTGTTATGTACTAAGATGATGTCTTAAGATGCCACAGTATGAAAGTCGTATTTTGTCTCATCACAGACTTCTATTGTTTTGAGTTTTCAGTAATTTCTGTTTCAGTTTACTTTAATTTTCTATTTCATGTTGTATGTGGAGAGGATTTTTGGTGTTGTTGCAAATGCATCTCCCTTCATTTTGGATGTAATGCATTTTGATCTAATGAAATTTGTGTTTTTTGCTATTTTGTTAAACTTAGTTTTTGTTATTTTTCATGTATGTTTATCATCAAATTTACTAATATAATATCGTTGCCCATTTGATTGGCTATAGGGATAAGTTTAGAAAACAGTAGTAATTACTCTTTTCAAATTTCTTAATGCATTATAAGTACAGTTTCCTATATATGAGTGTAATTGATCTTGATATGTTTTCAAATGTCACAATGCATATTATGGTTGGGATGGTGTAATTAATAATGTCAATTTATGCTTATTTAAGTAACACATACCAGTAGTACCATTTGCAAACATATCAAGATCAAAGTTTGTGGATTATAGCAAAATTCTTAACACAGCCATGGCATACGACATAGTTCGTGAAACAGCAGCTGCTCTGACCAGTCTTACAGGTATTAATGTTGTTTTGTGGAACAACTTACATGCTTTTGTTCACTTGGTTTATTAATAGTTGTATGATACCTATTAAGTATGTTCTTGTTGTTAACTTCAGCTGTTGTTGATTGGTTGGAATTACTCGGTAATGATGAGATGATTGAGTTATCAAAATTGAAGTGGCGTACATTCACGGTGGAATTCAATCCAAATCAAGTCCTTACCATAAAGTTTGTAATTCTAATTCATACCTTTTGTGGTATAATATCTTTCATGTCATGTTTTGAGATTATGCTACCCCTTTATTTTTCAGCCAATCCTACCTCTTCCAACGCTCCTGGTTGAAATGTCGGGTACTGAGTTGAGGAGGTTTGCCACGTTGAATGACCCAGCTTATAATCGAATTGAGGTAATAGTTGAGAAGAAAGGTGATCAGTTGTGCTTCAGTCATGGATGGATGGAGCTTAATAAGCTGTATGACCTGAAATATGGTGCAGCCGTTACATTGATCAATGTCAAACCATCTCGATTTGTTATTCAGATAAAGGATCGTTTTGGGGAAGAGATTGAGTATCCTAAATACGATCAGCCGATGCTCTTACGTTGAACCCTGAAATATTTTCGGAACGTAGTGGGTCCGAATTTGTCATTACTAATCCTATCCCGTTCAGACATGACCAAGATTCCTTCAAATTCAGCGCATCAAAATATCTGAGTTTAGAAGATGTGAATTCTCGCATACTGGTATACATTTCAGTTTCACGACGCAAGCCATTTTTTAGTTAGTTTTTATTTTCATTATGATCAAATGATTGTTTTCATTTTCATTATGATCAAATGGTTGTTTATCTTTGTGCAGACTATTGCTTATGACCGCTTCTTAGAATCTATGTTGCCAAGCAGCACAAAGGAGTTCTATCTTACAGACGACTCCGGGTATATATGGAGTTGCACAAATAGATTAGTGCGTGGCAAGGAGCTGGAATACAAGATAGGTGGCAGGTGGAAAGATTTCTGTCTGTGTCGTCGTTTAGCTTACGGAGTTGGAATCAAAATTGGCGCACCAAGACTCGGCAGAAATGTTTTCTTATTTATAACATTGAAATTTTAATGTAGTGTTCATTTTAGTAGAGATGAGAAAGACTCTTATTAGTGCAGCATTATGTCGTATCAGATTACCGCTTTTTGTTTAATTGTACTTGCTGCCAAAGGAAATGTACCTTTCTTTTGAACTAACTTATTCAGTAAGCTTTTTGCAGTGAACGAGTTGTTACATTAATATATGAACTTTATATATTATGTCTTTTTCATTATAGTTAGTGATATTATTTAGTCATTGCCTAATTGTAATACTTAGCATACATTGTACAATGTCTTTTGTAGCAACTTAACAAAATTGTACGCCACTTTATATAAGATAAAGATTAATATGTGATCCTTGGATAAATTTTGGACTCATGTATATCCATTGTCATACGTTAATATATACACTAACTTAAAAATTTAGCAACTTTATATAATATAAATTGATTTATTTTATCCATTAAACTTTTTATGAGTAATGTATATCCAAAGTCCTCCATTAATATATACACTAATTATAATTTAGTTCATGGTTATTTATCTTTGATGTTAATTGTGCACTAAGGTTAACTATTCAGCTGTAAAATCTAATGTGGTTGTGGGGTCTTCAAGTATCATATGGTTTTTAAATCTAATACATTAAGCTTCCTTTATGTATCTGGCCACCTAATTTTTCATATGCTCCCAATGAAGATAATGGAACATTGATACAGACAACATTTACTGCCACATTCACGTTTTGTCCCCTGGCTTTGTTAGGGAAGTTATGTTACAGGTGGAAGAATAGATATAGTTAGCTCAAATTAACGTAGTAGTGAATTACTGTCAATTGATTGGCTCAAGGGGGAACGCCATTGGGCAAGACAACATTAACTGTCTAAGTCACATTTTGTCGCCTTAGCTGAATAGCCTCTGGCACATTGGGTTTAATGTATGCAGCCATATCTTACTCTTTGTTGGAAGTAGTATTTCCAAATTACTCATGCACACAGTTCTCCACCCAAGGTTATGTTTGTTGTTTTCCAATCTTAATATAGTTGAGTAAAATTAACTCACCCATTGTGCCATTACATTGTTCCTGATGCTCCTTATATATATGGTCAGACATTTAGCTATTGGGTCATTACTACCGAAAAATATTTAGAACCTCTTAACACAATACAATCTACTCAAATCAAAATGGCCCCTATAACCACACCTATTGCCGCCATTTTAGCAGGGAAGATTAACATTAAGATCCACTGTCGCGTCATCCACATGTGGACACTTCCTGATTACAACAATCTGAATGAAGACGGTTTCATGCACATATTGCTACTTGATGAAAAGGTACATTAGTTAGTTTCCTACCAGCATAGGTTGTTTTTTTCACATGTTATAGCTTTGCATTTCTTTGGTTCTATTGTATAACTTTTGTCAGCGTGTTTATTAAAAAGAAAGGAAAGATTCAAGCATCTGTAAAAAAACATTTGATACCAAAGGTGAAATCACTGGTGGAGGTCAGTTCTGCTTATGAAATTGAGAATGTTCTGGTGACTCGCAATGAACCCAAGTACAAGTGCACTGAACATAGGTTCAAGCTAAACTTGATTGACAAAACAAACTTTACCAAAATTGTTGGTACCAAGATCCCTGTAAACCATTTTGATTTCATGCCTTTTGGGGACATCTTGGAATCAGACAAGGAAGAAAAAACAGTTGGTGCGTTTTATCTATTATTTGCTTATTTTTTCAGATATATATTTGAACCAAGACTCTGATATATAACATGACATCAGTTGCTGAGAACAAGAAATAACATCAATTTTATGACAGATGTGATTGGCCACGTGGTTGAAAAGGATGTGATAAAGGAGAAAGATGTCAACGGTAGAAGGAGTAAGCTGATTGACATTACTCTGCAGGATTCAGAGTATGTCTTGATGAATTTTATTTTACGAATTTTAAGTTAGTGGTGTAATGGAAATATTGCATAACTAGTCTTGCAATATCCTACTGCTGCAGGTCTCGGAGGATACATTGTACATTGTGGTCTAATTATGCAGAACAAATTAACTCCTACTTGGACACGCATGATTCTGGGTCTCCTGTCGTTGTTATGCTACAACTCTGCAAGCTGAAAAGATATTGCGGTGTTATGGGAGTTTCAAATGCATTTTACGGAACAAATATAATTCTTGATGGAGACTTAAAATGCATACAGGATTAAAAAACTAGGTTGTTACTAGATATGGAAATCAAAGAGTGCTCTTTATTAATTATATAACATATTGCAGTCTGACCAAGTTCAATATATACCTGTTTTCAGTATTGACGGTGTTGATGTGCAAGTAACCCAGGGTGTGAGCCAACAGACATCATATAATGTCCTTTCTTTGGCTGATGATCTGCTTCAGTCTCAAATGATGACTATCGAAGACTTAATAGAGACTTCTGATGTAATGTTTTCCTATTACTTTGTGTATGCAGTTGTGAGTCTCAATTTATGCGAACACATTAATAGTTTTTTCTGTACTGTGCAATTTGCAGCAAGGTTGCGGGGTTTTGCTTGGGACTATCTGTGGAATTGAACCTGAGTATAATTGGTACTATCAAGCTTGCACTAAGTGTGCTGGTAGGGTCAAGTCTGTGGCAGGGAGGCTGTTTTGTCCAAAATGTGACACAGGCAAGAATGCAGTGCCTGGGTAGGGAACAAGCATGCAACTTCTGTTAAGCAAACCATTGTCTTTAGGCTTTATTACCTTAGAAACTTATGTGTGTACATATGTTGTATGCTATAGGTACAAATTGCATGTTCAAGTCATCGATAGCTCTGGCTCAACCGGCTTCATTTTGTTTGACCGTAATGTTTCCGCTTTCGTCAGCAGAAGTGTGCAAGATTTGATTGATGCACAACCAAACAATGCTAAGGACTACCCTGCTGAACTTGACTTATTCATTGGGAAACAAATGTTATTCAAAGTTGAAGTCACAGAGGCTAACCTTCTCCATAACTGGCGCAACTATGCTGTAAAACGCACCACATATGTCTTCTCATCTTATATAACAGATTTGTAAACACTGTGAATGCAAAGTTTATACCAAAGCAACAAAACAATATGCTCCCTACAAAGCGACATAAGACTAATGAAGGGCGGTGTCCACTTTCTGGCATCACAAATGGTACAAAACTCTCTCAATCTTCATCAAGATCTCAATAACAAAATCAACTTTATTTGTTGAATACTTCATACTTATTTCGTTCATATGCAGTTGAGGAATCATCACGTCGAAAGCAAAGATCTTCCAACCCAACAACAGCTAAATTAGCACCGGTTGCACCTGGAAGATATGTATTCAAGTAGGTCGGGAACTCTCACATACACAAAGAAATCCATAATACTTCAACTAATGAAATTCAGACATTTCATAATCATCTCCATGCTCATACCTCCATTCGATCCAGTCTACTTGCTGGTATGTTGGATTCCTATGACATTATAAGCACTATATTATGCTATTAATATGTTGTTATATTCCTATGACATTATAAGCACTATATCTTACAAATATGTTTACGGAATTTGAAACATGTCGGTCTAAGATATTTTTAATTCTTCGCCATATGCAGAAAACGGCTTTAAGGCCAAAAATATTAAGCCATCTATAACATCTGATAATTTGAACGATGGAAAGGAGGCGCCAAACATTTGCAGTAACTATGGTACTACATCTTCCATTGTTTTCGTGGCTTTTGATTGTAATACCTGTATACATCATGTCCGTTTGCCCAATATAAGATGTTTAGAAGTCAATTTAATTAAAATGTATTTATTAAATGTAGGTTCGTATAAGATGCAACAAGAATATATCGATAATGTAGGAATTTCATTAGAGGCACCGTGCAATGATATTTTTTCAAACAAATCAGGTATACATATCGCAATACATTGGTGATTGAAAATTTTGTCATACTATTTGTATAGGCAAGTTTCTATTCTAAACAATTAAACTAATTGACAGCAGTTGAACACATATTCAATCCAATTTTGGAAGGAACTTCTGATCCAGGTGAATCAACACAAATGGAAGTAGATACTCATTATTCAGCAGGTATTAGATAGGATGCATTTGATTTTTTCAGAGACGATATATTCTTCGTGTTTTTTTGACATTGCTGGTGTTGTGCTAAATATATTACTCGGTTCTATTTTAATGTGTACTACCATAAGCAGAATGCGTCACCCATTCAGTTGTAATTGGAAGAGGCATATCCAAGACCACAATAGAAAGTTCGTTAGGGGACGATTTATGCACCTCTATTACATTTAATAAGGATGGCTTGGATGTTAATTATATGAATGTGGAGTCAAGTAATTCATAGTTCAGATGCAAGTGGATCATGTAATCATTTTCTAAAGTCCATATATGTTGATGATCTAATGAAACTTTTTAGAATTAATGTACACATACAATATATTTTTACAGGTGAAGGATACATTAGTAAACATATGAATGTGAATGAGAACACACATGCGCATGACGATCACACTCAAAGTGGTAACACACATATGGAGTGCAACGAGAATGGAGAAGATTTTGATGTTCCTGATAACGATATAGGTATGTAAATTATATATGTACATAATATTAAACTTATCATCCACATTGTCACCATTATGGCGTGTTAACCTTGGTATAAAATTGATTTTCCAGCTGATTACGAACCAGAAGAAGATGGTGACTTACCAGGTGCTTATAAGTTACACTACAGACATATGTCAACAGATAATTTTCCATATATTTAACTAATGATATTTTTTATATTAATTATAGTGTACTTACTATTAATTCTTTTCATCACAATAAATGCACAGTATTTTGAATGTGGTCAGCCGCTGTTCAAGTGTCCCTTTTGCAAGGCCTTGATGTGGTATGATGAAAGGGTGTGCAAATCAAGGAACACAACGAAACCTGAATTTACTATGTGTTGTATGCAAGGAAGAATAGAGATAGCACCTTTAAAAAAATTACCAAAGCCACTATATGATTTATATCATAAGAATGATAAAAAAAAAAAGCAAGGACTTCATGGAAAATATAAGATCATTCAACAGCATGTTTGCATTTACGTCGATTGGAGGAAATATTGATAAGACGAAGAATGATGGAAAGGCTCCACCTGTTTTTGTTTTGAATGGAGAAAATTACCATCAAATAGGAAGTCTACTTCCGAAGCCTGGTCACCAACCGAAGTTTGCACAACTATATATCTACGACACCGACAATGAGCTCAAAAATCGAATGGATGCTGTCAGGTATATTTTATTTGTGACATGTTGTATCTTGATTTTGAGTTATGCTGCAAAAGACAACGTGAACCGTTATAAATATGTTTGGTGTTATTTTGTAGGATGGAAGATGACAAAAACTCAATGAAGCAGAAAATCGTTGAAGAAATAAGAGATGTTCTCGATAGTTCAAATTCATATGTGAAATCCAATAGATTGGTTAGAGAAACTCTGTTGAAAAACCAGGCCCCTTCCATTAAGCTAAGAATTTTAGGCAAGAGAGGATATGATGGTAGAAGGTATAACTTGCCATCTGCATCTGAAGTTGCGGCTTTAGTCGTTGATGATTATGATGCAGCTGACTTCGAGCGGGATGTGATTGTGGAAGAGCAATCAGGACTTTTAAAACGTATATCTGTCTTTGAGCCTTTTTACTTACCATTGCAATATCCCTTAATATTTTCTAGAGGGCAAGATGGTTTCTATAGAGATATATTATTTTCAGATAAACATAAGAAGGTGCCAATTCAGAGGAAGTATGTTTCAATGAAAGAATGGTTTGCATATATGATCCAACAAAGAGGCATTAATGTTTCACAACCTAAGACCTGAAGATAGACCTGATTTAGTGAGTCGTCTATTCAAGATAAAGCTAAATCATCTTATAAAGGAGATTAAGAAAGGAAAAATATTTGGGAAAGTGAGAGCAGGTAATATTCAATTAGTAATCTATATATCAAATTCTTTTTTATATGGTGTCTATCAGCACATAATTAAATTAGGCATTTAATTTACTCATCTTACACAAACTTCAACTTTTATTGCAGTTATTTATACCATCGAATTCCAAAAGCGAGGTCTCCCGCACGCTCATATATTGGTGTTTTTGCAACCAGAATTTCGCTGTACTCATCCTAAGAATATTGACAAGATTATATGCGCCGAAATTCCAGACAAAGACCGTGATCCTCAACTATACAAAATAGTGTCTTCTCTTATGATTCATGGTCCATGTGGAGATCAAAACACATCATCACCTTGCATGCTAAATGGCAAGTGCACTAAATACTTTCCAAAAAATTTCGATGACAACACTGTTATTAACTCCGAAGGCTATCCACTGTATAGAAGGGATAATGGTGTTTTCATAAAAAAGGGTCAATCATTTGTTGATAATAGATATGTGGTTCCATACAATCGACATCTTCTACAAAAATTCAATGCACATATTAATGTAGAATGGTGCAATCAGTCACGGTCAATCAAATATCTATTCAAATATGTCAACAAAGGTCACGATCGCGTCACTGCTACATTTTACAACGTGGCTGATGAAAATTATGACGAAATAAAAATGTATTATGATTGTCGGTATCTCTCATCATGTGAGGCTGTATGGAGGATATTTTCATTTGATATAAATTATAGAGAACCCTCTGTTGAGCGTTGAATTTCCATCTGGAAGGAGAAGAACCAATCGTGTTTGAAGATCATGAAGATCTTGAAGAGGTTATCAGGAAACCACATATTCGTGATACAAAGTTTGTAGCATGGATGGATGCCAACATGAAATATCTAGAAGCAAGAGAGCTAACTTACAACGAATTTCCATTAAAATTTGTGTGGAAAGCATCTGAACCTAAATGGACGCCGCGAAAACAAGGTCTCTCAATTGGCCGAATTCACTTTGTTCCTCCTGGGTCTGGGGAGAAGTTTTACCTCAGAACTCTGCTGAACTATGTTAAGGGTCCTATGTCCTTTGATGATATTAAAACAGTTAACAATCACAAGTATGACTCATTCAAAGATGCTTGCTTCGCTTTGGGGTTGTTGGGTGATGACAAAGAGTTCATTGACTGCATAAACCAAGCCGGACAATGGGGAACCACCGATTATCTACGCAGGTTGTTTGTCGCTTTATTGGTATCAAATCAATTCTCTCGGCCAGATCATGTTTGGGACAAGACATGGCCCCATCTAAGCGATGATGTTTTACGCCGTCAGAAACGTATACTACGTGTACAAGGTACTGATGGTTTCATTTATCCACTTTAAATGCCATTCACGTTAAGTTCCATTAGATGCAGGTTTTTAATGTAAAAAATTCAGCAACTTACAATATAATATCATGTTTTTAACGTGCAGATTTGGTGTTAGATGACAATCAATTGAGAAGTTATGCCCTTGCAGAAATAGAAAGATTGGTTCAAAAACATGGTAAGAATATGAAGGATGATTATCCCATGAT
>Ga0315913_1000040_pt1 | contig 64202 bp, 56 predicted proteins | sample MpolsnodulesMG_FD_207736 | JGI IMG/M metagenome (GOLD analysis project Ga0315913, IMG submission 207736) | Medicago polymorpha root nodule microbial communities from Los Angeles, California, United States - small nodules | ecosystem: Host-associated > Plants > Roots > Nodule | place: USA...
TAGGCTGGTGGATGGTACAAACAACTGTTCTTCCAGTGTCTACTGTGTTCCTAACTGTTCTCATTACAATAGCTGCAGCCCTTGCATCAAGTCCAGAAGTTGGCTCATCCATGAATATTATAGAAGGATTAGCTACCAACTCAACTGCAATAGTCAGCCTTTTGCGCTGCTCCGTTGAGAGACCGCTAACACCAGGTAGTCCTACTATTGCGTTTTGCAGTGGTTTCAGTTCCACAAGTTCCATGACTTCCTCAATGAACATCTACAAGCATAAGTCATTTTCAAACTTTAACATAATAATTCCAATGAATGGTAAAATCTCAAGTGATTAAAATACTAACCTTTCTGGTTTCAGCATTGATGTCAGGGGACAATCGGAGCCATGCTGAATAGAGCAAAGATTCATAGACAGTAACATGAGGAGAATGGATATCAGTTTGTTCGCAGTATCCAGAAATTCTTGCAAAGGTATCTTGCTTCTTTGGATAGCCGGATATTGTGATGTTCCCACCAATATATCCACCAGTTTTTCTACCAGAAAGTACATCCATCAGAGTTGTTTTGCCAGCACCAGTCACACCCATCAGAGCAGTGAGAACACCTGGTCTGAAAGCTCCACTTACACCCTTCAAAAGAACCAACTTATCCTCAACAACACCTCGGTTTCGCATTTCCTGCGAGTTCAGTTCAAGTATTTAATATTCATTTCTTCAAAATAATACTTTGGAAGTTCAATATGATATTTTGCCATTTTATTTTTGGATAATAACTGTCAGATCATTGACTGTGATTTGCTGACGGTGTGTGAAAGTTAAAATCTTTACTTATTTGGTTTCTACATTACCTGTGGCATGTCTACAGAATATGTAACTTCATCAAAGGTGATTGAATGTGGTTCAAAAGGGAGAACCATTCCTCTTTTCCTACTATGATTTGTCTCTGCAGCAACTTTTTCTTCTCTATTGGATAAAGTACTAGGAGAGGTGCTTCCGCTTCTACTTTCTCCATTTCTCACTGTGAAGTAGATCCAATGTTACTTGACCGTAATGTATTTTGTGAATTGAAATACAACATTCAATCATGAGTTATTGAATGAAAGTACCTTTATTTGAGTGTTGTGAAAAACTATCCTTTATGAATTTCAATACATTAGTTCTTTTTCTGCCACCACTAATTTGCTCATCGCTTTGAGATTCATCTGGTATAACAGTTTGATGCTTCCCAAGTGCTGCATGATCAATTTTGTATTATATCAGTACATTAAACTGTAGGCTCATCTGCTTTATTACACATCTAAGGTGAAGATACTCACGATTCAAGAAAGTGAGGGCAAGGATATAGCCAAAGTTGAAAATTAATGTATATCCAATCAAAGCACCAACACCTATCCAGTACCAGTATGACTCAGTGAAGTATCCGCGAGATTTCAAAACTTCAACTCCTATTGGATCCGTTGAGTTAGGAAGAACCTTCCAAAAGAAAATATATATCAAGACATCAGATTATTTAGATTTCTCGATGAAGAAAAATCGAATTCAAATACTTGCACTAGACTTTGGCGGTTTATCAGGTTATTTATATGATAAGGGAGTCATAGAAAATAAAAAAAAATAGTAAAAATACTCACATGTTTCCATTTATTCCCAAGGAACTCATTATTTACCATGGCGTTTTGTCCATACATCATGGGTGATATCCAAAATCCCCAAATCCACCATTTTTTTATTCTGTCTGTGAGCATAAGCAAAGAAAAGAGAAGAGAAATCTTATAGGATAGAACATAATGAGACAAACGATGTGATTGTTTATTTGTTTTAGATTCATGATACCTTTTGATAGGACAAAACCACTCATAGCAAAAAGGATGGAAAGTGCAAATGATCCAAATGTTAGAGCCACTGTCATGTCCCTCCCAACTGCTGCAATGAATCTGAATAATGCAGAAGCCATCTGGTTTACTAGTACAAGAATAAGATATTGTCTGAAAAACCTGCATTAGGAAGTATATAGACAAATGCATATCATTATTTGTTTAGTAGAATATGAGAATATACAAGATTATGAGGGAAAAAAACATAAAGGACGAGGGCTTGTTTGGAATTGCTTATTTGAGCTTATGTACTAGGAAAAACACATGTGAGACTGTTTGGAAGAACTTATGAAAACAATTTATGCATGCTCATAAACTGTTTTCAACTTATACTGATAAGCACTCAATGAACGATAGCTTATATGAAAAAAATTGTTTTTATTTTGTCTTTAATTATAGAAATAGCTTATATATAAGCGTTTACATGATAAATGCTTAATTAAGTTGTTTATCCAAACAAGACCCAATTCACAAGTACGTTTATGACTTGCAAAAAGTAAAAACATTTTACTCTTACCTTCCAATATATGGATCGAAACCAATGACATAGTAGGTAAGGAATACCCAAACAGCCACTTCCACAAAAGTTAAGGGGATTTTTAGGATCCATGCAGGAAGAGCATATGCCCATGGAGGGAAAAATAGGTATCCCCTTTGCTTGTAGAAAACAGGAAGTCTTGAAACTACCATGGAAATTTCCGCCATTCCATTGAACATGATCACAACAACGCCATAGAACAACGCACCTACATATATACCTCCATGAGTCACCGAATCTCTGTGCATCTCAGTCCGGAAGAAGATGGTCATTGCAATCATTGCCATTATACATATCTAAAAGGAGAGGGAAGTCATCAGTAATGGATTTTAATAATGTACACCAAAAAAGTCTTGGCTGACACGAAAATCAAGGCCTAACTCATCCTTACAAAACTGGCTTGTACAGCGATGAGTGCCTCCTCTTTATAAACTCTTCTCAAGAATCCTATCTATCCGATGTGGGACTAAATCCCACCGAGTGTTGGCCGCTAACACAAGGCCCAAAAATAGATAATACCTCAGAAAACTGTGAGGGCTTAGAAAATAAGTACATCAGACTTGAGGTAGGAACATAATGTTATAATGAAAATGTCAAAATTTTGAAAACCTACTTGGCAAATTTTGAAGATGTAGACGAATGAATTGCGCTTCATAAGTAAATATTCTCTTGATAAACAAGCTTTAAACAATTCCCGTTTTCCCACTCCATGTTTCTTGGTTGTCAAGGCAGCTGGGTGGCTCTTAGACTTGTCAAATTCAGTACCAAGTTCATCACCAAGTCTTCTGCCAACATGAAATGATTGAAATTCCTCAGAAAACTCTTCAGCTGTGACAAATCTATAAGGCTGGTCTTTGTGTTCCCAATATTGCTCTTGGTCTTTCCTTGATGTCACCTATAAAAACATAATAATTTTCATATAAAAAATTAAATTGTTATTACATAGAATAAAGTATAAACCTTCTTTTGACAAAAATGATAAAAGACACAATGACACTCACTTCTTGCAAAAAATCTGCCACTCCTTTCCTATCAGGACATTTAAAACCAATTGATTCAAAAAATTCAAGCACGTGTTCACGGGGACCTTGGTATATAATGTGACTATCAGAGAGTAGAATAATGTCGTCAAAAAGATTGTAAGTCTCTGGTGGTGGCTGAAGGAGCGAGATGACTGCAGTTCCTTTGAGAATATGGACAAATTGCTTCATTGAATTCACAATCTGAAAAGTTGTTGAGCTATCCAGACCAGTAGATATTTCATCCATGAATAGAGCTTTCGCCGGTCCAACCAACATCTCCCCTACATTGATAGATTCATAATAATCAATTCATTGAGATGATTCATAACGATCCACGTTAAGACTTAAATTGGATTTTTATTTTACCAGTTGTAACGCGTTTCTTTTGTCCACCAGAGATACCTCGTAACATTGCATTTCCTACAATAGTATCAGCACATATCTCTAGTCCCAAAATCTGCAAATGTATAACAAAGAAACATGAGACTTTAAAACATAACATTTCAATGTAGTCATGGTGACATTATAGACATGGCTTTGAAAGTATAAATTATTTTACCCTTAGGACGTAATCTGTTATCAAATTTGCCTTCTGGCCTTCGGTTGCTATAGCCTGTGAGCATTATGAATCCAAAGGACAACCACTTTAGTATCATTCATTTTTTATTTTCATGGAAAAGAAATAGATGATCCACTAAGTATAAAGTAACCTCTATATTACCTTCATGTACACATCAATGTCTGGATCAGGCATGATATTTGCATGTTTTTCTCTTCTGGACAGCTCTGCTAACAAGTCTGCAGAATGACAACAATATTACACATGGTCAAAACATTCTAATTTATGGCCTTTTTGGATTGACTTATTTGAGTTTTTCAACTCACATAATGACTTATAAAATTGTTTGAAAGAGGTTATGGAAACAACTTATGACATGTCCATAAGGTGTTGTCAGCTTATTTCCATAAGCTCTCCTAGAGAAGTTATGAAAATAGATTATAGCTTATATGAAAACAGTTTTACTTTAGTATATCTTTTTTTATAGAAATAGCTTATACATAGTATTTATATGATAAGAAAAAAGAAATTTTTTGGACTAACCATAACGAGGCCCAACTCCTTGGACCCTTGCTGAGAAAGCCAAGGTTTCTCTAACAGTCATTTCTCCAATGTGAAGATCATTTTGATCCACATAAGCAGCAGTTCTTTGAGGCACAAACTCATTCATCTCATGACCATTATAAGTTACCTTTCCAGAAAACTAATCATGAAGCCGCACTATATTAGGAATTTAGCTATAGATCCAAAGTTGGAAACCAGAGCTAAAATATGAGCACATAGATGATAGATAGTTAAAATGTGTGTATCTTCTTTTAATGTTCTAACCTTTAATTTTGGATCAAGTTTTCCGGCCAAGGCCAACAGGAGTGTGGTTTTTCCAGAACTCGGAGGGCCCAAAAGCAATGTCATTCTACAAAGAAGCAAATTGAAACATGTTATATTGGTTCAAGAGGACCTATAGTTCAATCAATGAATAGAATAATATTTGTATTGATACCTTGAAGGCTTTATTATTCCACTAACATCCTTGAGAATATTTAGATGTTGTTTTCTACTTGGAAGTACATGAAGAGAGTTCAATAGGCCCTGTACAATTAAAATGTTAAAGAAAAAAAATCATATTGTTTAGTTAGGATATCCTTCAATAAAATACCACATAGAAAGTTAGTACTATTTATGAGAGTTGATTATTTACCTCCACTATATTAACCATGAAGTTAGTCAAGGTAGGCAAAGATCTATTTCCTACATGGGCTTCTGCTTCGATATTCAAGCCCTCGAATCGAACCTCTATTGTAGGAAGTTCAATTCCTACTCTGATATCATCCAAGGAAGAAGAAAAAGTGATAAGAAAATAAATTAGTGCATTTCAAAAGCACATCTTTTAAAATCAAGGACAGAAAAATTGAACTCTAACCTGTCGATTCGATCCTTGAGTTTGAGCAAAAACTTTTCATTGTCTTCTTCAGCAAGTCTAACAAGTCTTTCAAGTAAATCTTTTCTTTCTTGCAACCCAAGCTTCTCAACATCGATCTCAGTGGCTTCCCCTTGAAGTGAAGTGAGCAATCCTTTCCTCAAACGTTCAAAAGTAGGAAGTTTCTGAATTGCAGCCCATTTAAGAGCTTCTTCATCATCTTCTTGGTGAAAAGAATTTGAAAAGATCTCAGCAGCATCACTGTTCCTCCATATTGATGAACTACCAATCCTAAAACTACCTCCACCCTCCATCCCACCACAACAAATACAATTAGTCCGAGTTACTAACAACAAATTTGGAGAAAAAGGTATTTTAAAAATCACTGGCTACTTGCTAACTTAATTTCCTTATGGTGTAGTCAAAAGGACCATTTTCCTTTCTCTTTGGAGTTTGAATGAATGTGAAACAAAAATAAACAATGGTTATGTGTGCTTGTGTATGTATATATTGAGAGAGTAACATGGATGCATTGAATTTTCAATGCCGTAAAAGTTAGAGGAACATTACTAATGTTCATATGTTCAAATTCCATATAGTCTTAGACAAGGTGGCCATTATAAACATGCCAGCTAGATACACATTGCACAGATTACTATTATTTTCCTTTTGACATCCTTTAAGGGAAAGCAGCCTCAAATAAATAATGAACCATCGTAATGTCATAATACTAAAATAATATAATACTATCTGTTTCTTGATAAATAATGGCATAAGTGACATCATTGATTATGTCTTAAGAAGTGTAAAAACACTAAACAAAATACAATACGTAATCAGTTATAAGTTGACTTTCTTAGAAGCTGTTTGTGTTGGTCCAATTGGTTTTTGTATTCTAAAAGCGGTATAGATGCACGTGTAATACAATTAAAAATAAAAAAATTGCTTGCCTCCAATCCAACTCATTGGTTTCATTCAAATACGTATCATACAAAAAAATCACTGAGATTTCAATATCTTGCTCCTTTCAAAAAATATCTTGCTGTTGTGGGGAATCAATCTCGTCCCAAAGAAACAGGGAAAAACAAATAAAGATGTTGCCTGTGGCAGGCTGGCAGCTTTAACAGTGTTTCCTCAAAAAAAAAAAATATTCTTTTTTTTTTTTAACTTTTGGTTCTTAAGGAAAAGGATTTGGACTTCGGTCCAAAATCAGCGGTTTAAATGGTTATTTTCTTTCTCTTTATGCACCTAAAGAAAAGATTTAATAGTGGACCTCTTAAAGTTTACCTGTTATAGCATATTAACATACTATTTTTATTTTACATGTAATCTTCTTTTATATAAATAAATATACCATTTTAAAAGGAAAAAAAGTATGTTAGCATGCTATGGTAGGTGTATTCAAGAGAGCAACCATTAGAACTTTTTGTAATGCATATTAAGGGCACCGAATTTTCACATAAATATATTTAGTTTTTTCTTTTCTGATTTCGTTGTCTGAGTATGACATTGTGTTGTTCGTCGTCTTTGTATAAAGTTGTTTTCTTTTTCTGTCTTGTTACAATGATTGTTCGATGTAAATTATCAAAACCAACTTTGATCTGGTGCAAATATAATTAATGATTTTAATATCGTCAACGTTAACAGATCCGGATGCATACTTATTCGAGACACTTGAAGATAAACATATTTGTATTGTATTGTTGTACGTTATCAATTTGAATGAATCAATATCATTTATTTTTAGTAGAAAAAAGAAAGAAATACATTTTTCAAGTGTTTCTATCAAAAATAAAATCTTTCGATGACTCTTTTTGTAAACTTAAGGTATTCTCCTTGCGCAACCATCAAGATCAATTCCTTCAAAGTGACTAGACTTTTATTCATTTAAAAGATTGACATCGCTCAACAAATATTTTTCTAGATCTATATCAAGTGACTCACCATCCACATAAATAAATAATATTATTCTTGTGTGTAGTAGGTCTCTCTGTTTTTTATTATAAAGCTAGAAAATTGCAATAAAAGAATAGAGGGAAAAGTACAAGATTATGGGGACTAAGCCAATACCCAATTAGACAATAAAGACAGAAAAGCAAAGTCACTTCCTAAGTAGCGTTAGACCACTTCTAAGGAAGGATAAAATGGAAAACACACTCTGCTACTAAGGATAGTAACAGGTGACAATAAGAAGACACAAACACAAGGAATCAAAGCAACAAAGAACCAATCTAAAGCCTAAACCAAGGTATACACATCATGATTTATAAGCTTTAGATATGCCACTCTTAGCGCGGGTTTGAATGCACTCATTTTCCGATTCTCTAGGACTCTGCAATTTGTTTTTTTTTCTTCTGTCTATTTGAAACATATGGAGTAAATGACTTATTGTTCTTATCAGCATCAAATCCTGTTGTGATTCTAACCGAACTGGTTCCTTCTAGATTTGTGGTACTTTTGCTTTTTCTGCCAGGTTTAATAGTGCTAGCAGGTTCAACATTCTTTGTCAAGTACTTCTCAATATTTGAATGAGATTCAAATAGAGACCTATGGTACTATATAATTTAACCTTGCTTTTGTCTGGATCTAACTGCTCATAATTTGTGATAGGAGTGGCCAATTTTATAGTAGGTCTCTCTTTGATACAAAGAGTTATTTTATTTTATTTATGTGTGTAACTTGATATGCTCTATGTGCAACTGCGAGAAAATAGTTTTTATGAATAAATAATCAAACTAAATTTAAAATATTTAATAAAAGTAGCGGTTGAATAAACTATGGAATATGGAAAAAGAAAATCAAGATAATGTTTTTTTTTGACAGAACACAGAAAAATTATGTTAATAATAATATTCGGAATACATAATATATACTCCAACTATGACTAAAATGGTTAAGAAAGTTGATTTTTTTTTAAGAGGGAGTTGAATTGCTTTTGAATGGCATAAATAGTTGACAAAATAATTATCCCTCAGTAAACGAAATTGAGTTTGACTTTGGAAGTCATCTAAATATGCCGTTGAAGTCAAATCTTTCACCTTCAAATATTTATAAATCTTTTATATTTGAAAGAATATCTTTGTGTGAAAAAAAATTGAATGTTTCAGAGTTGATTTAAGGATCACTCTAATATCAAGCCAGTCTATGACAATCAATCTTGCATCTAGACTTTAGAGGTGGTAAAGGTGAAAATCAAACACAAGTTTTGATTATTTTATTTTTTTATACAAAAAAAAGTTGTGATTAATTGACAATGTAAAATATATCTACGTTAGTGTGTGAATTAAATCTAAAGTTAAATGTTTTTTTTTCTTTATAAATATTCAAATTTTTGTCTAAAAGTCTTAGCTCAACTGACATATGTCGAAATTGTAAGGTCGGATGTCGTGACCCGGGTTCGAACCCGAGATCTCACAGTTGTGTGTCAGTTTAATTTCAGTGGATTACCACTTCATCTAAGACAAAAAAAAAATTTCAAATTTCTTTTAAAAAAAAAGTACTCAAACTTTTCATTTAATATGTCTAAAAAATTTCTTCAACTTTTACTTCCTCAAAAGTTTTTCATCCACATTTTGTGGTCCTTACTTTGAAGTCAAGTGACATGTCCTTTCAAAATTTTGAATGAGTAGAATATTTAGAATATTATTAAAATGTCTCCCAATTTTTTTTAAACAAATAATGAATTAAATAAATATCATGTTATAGCAATTTTTTTGACAAAACATGTTATAGCATGTTAACATACTATTTTAGTTGTAATCTTTTTTATTCTATTATATAAATATATCGTTTTAAAAGGGAAAAAAGGTATATTAAATTACTATAGGTACGTTTGAGAGGTCCACCATTATAATTTCTTTTTTGAGCTGCGCACTAGGGAACTTGATTTTCACATATATATAGTTAGTTTTTTCTTTCGTGATATCGTCGTCTTAGTGCGATATTGTGTTGTTCGACGTTTTTGTGTATCATTGTTTTGTTTTTCCGCCTAGTTATAATGTTTGTTCGCTTTAAATTATCATACCAACTTTGATCTATAATGCAAATCTAATTAATGACTTTAGTGTACTTGTCGATGTTAATAAATCCGAAGACATGCTTATTCTGGAGAGTCAACAATGGTCATATTTGTAGGTTAATGCATTTTTCCGTTTTATGCTATTAAAAATTTCATTTAAAAATAGATTTACACAAAAATGGATATTATGTCCTACAACTAATTAGATCCTACTACCATTAATTTCTCTATAATTTTTTCAAACTTTTTTGTGTCAATATATTTTAAATAGAAGAAATGGAGAGATCTAACTCATAAAATAAAAGCATCTTATCTTACTTTAGGAAGACTTGAAGGTTGGAAAGGTTCGACTTCGACGGTTGTATTGCTAGGCGCCTAAATAATGTCTGCAAATTATCTTGTCTTTGAATTTCTTTTTTGAGTGGATCTTGGCTTTGAGTTGACATGTAAAATATTTAATTGTGTATACATTTTTTTTTCTCTGTCTAAAAAAATGTTTGACTATTTTTCTGAGATGCAAAGATAGTTAAGTAATCTAATTATTATTATTTTTAACGAAGTACTAGTGCTTTTATCCTGAAGCAAGTACTTGTTTCATTCTATAGATAGTCTTACTTGGAATCAATTTTTTCTTAAAAATCAATTGGATATTGTAGAGAAATCAATTGTATGATTCTACGACTAAGATGCGGACTTGCATAACCACTGTATTACTGAATAAGAGAAATTATATTTGTATCATCATTTTGGGATAACATGTGGCAATTTTCTTTCTCATATAACATCGTGTTTTTATTTTTTCCATCTATTGCTTTGGTTTTCAGTTAATATCTATTGTTCTTTGTAAATTTATAGTTATCCTAAAAATTGTCATATAAATGGTTGTTCAAATAACACATATCTAAAATAATTATGTTAACTAGGAGAAAGAGGACAATAACGTGCATATCTATCTATTTTCTATGTACCGTAGAAAGATATATATCAATTTTGAGTTATACCATGGTCAAATACTTTTGGCCTATAAGTCCTTGTTAAAGTGTATAATATTCTTCCTTCCTTTAAAAGAAAAATATTGTTCATATTGTTGTGGGTAATTCCTATTTACTGGTATATAACTATTCTTATCTATAGTAGGACTCTATATTTGGTACAAAAAGAGTTTTTTTTGTGTAAACTCGATATCCTTGGTGTGCAAATGCGAGATATAAATATTTTGACTGCTTCTTTTTCCATCCAATGAGTATCTTGTGCGTCCTATGCCGTTTAAATTATAGAATCCGAACGGCATAAACATCCCATAAAAACTTCCAAAAACACGTTAAGATATTTCAAATTTTAGAATCCGAATAAGGCGCGCGAGAGAAACTTATAGGATGAGAAAAGTAATAACCAAATAATTTTTATGAAAAAATATTGTGCCGATTAATCAAAAGTTTCAAGAGCCCAACAAATGAGAAATGCTTTCCTGGCAAAAAAAAAAAAGTGTTACTTTTCCCATCCTATGCCCTTCTCACGCGCCCTGCAAAAATTACCAAATTGCCTTCCGGAAAACAAAATCTGGAAAACGAAAGATATGTCCAGATTATATATTCCGGACTGATTTGAACCATTTTTACAGTTTCACTTTTTACTTACTCTCTCTCTCTCTCCCTCTAATCCCAAATTCCGAACCGAAAAAATCTATCCAAAATCGGTGAAATCTTGCTCAAACGGACCGCATTTCAACCCTTGATCAACATCACATGGAAAGTTAGTTCGATTTCTCTATGAATACATGTAATTTGTACCTTTTTTTCTTCTTCTACACTGATGCAATCCGGATTTCGTTTTCCGGACTATATTGTTGCAATCCGGAAAATAAATTTCGTAAACACCCAGAATATGTTTTGATTGTCTGTTTTCTACTGTTTTGTGCTGATTGTGTTGTGTGCGTGTTACAAAAGGTTCATCCTCTACTCAGCGCGTAAGGGAGGCAGGGCATGCTTCCCATAGGAGAGAGCGTACCCAACGGATGGAGGAGGAAGGTGTTGTTCCTCCGAGGCATCGGGGTGCCAGAGGACGCCGTGCTGATGTCGAGCATCAGCCGGAGCAGCATGAGCAAGAGTATGACGAGATGGACGTGCAACAATTGGAGGAGGATGAGTTTGAGGAGGAGCTTCATGCAATGGACGATGATATGGAAGATGCGCACCCGCAGCGAAGGCGGACGAGGAAGAAGCGTGCAGTGGACCCTGAGCCACTTGATGACTATCCTGGTGGCCCACACGACACTAGCCTACTATGGAGGTGCCATGTGCACGTGGCCAGGAAGGCGTCTGATGGCCAAATATTTATTAATGTTGAACTTACTTTAATATGTTGTTAATCTTTGTGAAAATGATGTTTATATTCGTGAAACGAATGTTTATTAATGTTACTTTAATAAATTGTTGAACTACTCTGTTTATGAAGCCATGAGTGTAAACTGATGTTTAGGTATTGTTTTTTATTATTTGCAGTGACGTGGCAATTTAAAATGCATCGCCAACGAAAAGAAGATAGAGATGATGCATGACAAAGAAACCACCCCTATCATGGCTGCACGTTGGTGGCGTGATAATTTGTAGGGCACTGATTTGATTTGTGCCTTTGTGGAGAGGTGGCACGAGGAAACTTTCACTTTCCATCTTCCGTTTGGGGAGATGACAGTGACACTTGATAATGTGTCCTGTTTGGTGCATATCTACATTGATGGCATGCTTCTGTCCCACGAGACTATCACACAGGACGTCACAGTGGAATGGATGGTGACGCACTTGGGGTCTGATCCGGGTGAAGCTCATGTTGAGATGACAAAGACCAAAGGTGCACATTTTCGATTTGGCTACTTGCAAAGGATTTTCAAGCTGCGTATGAAGGAGCAGTTGGAGTTGGAGACTGAGCATGGTTTAACTCAGGAGGCACGGAGAATGCATGACCAGGCTGTCCGCATATATTTGCTATACGTGGTGGGGACCATGCTCTTCACTGACAAAAGCCAAAATGATGTGGATGTTGTCTAATTGAGGTACTTTAGAGACCTTGATCTTGTTACTGGTTATTCATGGGGAGCTGCGGCACTAGCTCATTTGTATAGGGAGCTTAACAAGGTTGCAAGTTGGAACTGCGATCAGGTGTTAGGATACCTGACTTTGTTGCAGGTATAAATTAAAAATTATGTTTTGTTTTTTTAAATGTAAGTGTTTAATGTTTGTATATTTATATGTGGTTGTCATAGTTGCAGGTTTGGGTGTATCAGCACTTCCAAGGTATGGGAAGCAAGGATGTCTAGGAAAGATATCGAGAGCATCGGGATCCACGCGCGATGCTTTTTGTACCAGTGTCTGGTTTGGGAACACCAAACAACTACATAAACCATCTGGATAGGCTGGATCTGAGCGGCGTTGTCATGACCCCATATGGAGACCACCGTGAGGCACGTCCGTTTGAGCGGGTCAGCCTTTACTCTAGATTGCTCAGATACAAAGACCGCATGGTGAGATATCTGCCGGAGCGGGTTCTTTGTCAGTTTGGGAGGGTTCAGATGATACCGAGACATCCCGTTGACAGTTCACCTCATGTGACTAAATTGACGAAGATCTCACTCCGCTTTCAGCATGCTCTTGATCATGCGCTGCCACCTGAGCAGTTGAGGCATCGTGCAGTTCATGGCGTGGAGGCAGTAGATGGATACATTGAGTTGTTTTATCACCACTCTCATCCACGCATGATTCTTCCTGATATCCCGGTACCGGTGTCGAGGCCATCGGAGCGTGAGATCCTTGATGCGCTTGTTGCTCAAGAGGATGGAGAGCATGGGTACTTACAGCTTAGCGGAAGGATAAGCTGCATCAGAGACCATGTCTATGTTGTGATGTCCAGTGATGTGGTTTCGCGAGGGTCCGAAGAATGACAACATTTGGAGAAGGTATTGAAAGAGGTGCATGATGGGAAGGTTTACCGTCGTCGGAGAGCTACTGAGGGTGGCAGAGGTGCCAAGGTTGATTGTATTGTATTTTATGTTTATGTTTGAACATTTTAGATGATTTTTAATTATGTAACAGTTGGATAATTTTTATTTTTATGTTTTATTAATGTTTGAATGTTTGAAAATGATTTTGTGTCGTTAATTGTTATGTTATAAGTTGAATTTCTTGTTTGAACAATTGGTCAAAGGCCAAAGTGTTGGACTTCATGCTCTAAAATAGAGGTTCAGCCAAAGCAGATGACTTCTGCCTCTGTGTTGATGCAGTTCGGATTTCATAATCCGGAATGTTTTTACACGTTCCAGAATATGTAATCTAGAAACAACATTTCCCACCCCATTTGTTGACTTTCAACAGGGTGATTTACACTGTTCGGATTACACAATTCGGAAATTGTTAGAACTTTCCAGATTATGTAATATGAATCGATTCATTCAACATTGACATCAACATCCATTAGGGTGGTTTAAATGCCAAAATCCACGAATTTGTCCGGAATTTCTTTTCCGAAATGTGTTCGGACTATTGTGCTCTTGATTTTTGGATATCAAACCATTAATTGATTTGAATCGTCAATCTTTGAACTCTTAACTTTTATCCGTGGGAAGGGAAAAAGTAAGTAAAAACCCTTATGAGATTATGGATTCGGGGGTTGATTTTGCGGTGGGAAGGTGTTAAGCACCCTACACGACTACGGTACTCCGTAGAAACCTTTTGCCTAATTTATCTTGTGCTAAGTAATTTGCTTATTTTGAAAATACTTGCCTAAGAGTCAAAGTGAAAGAATGGAGGGAGAAGAAATTTGATTTTGGTTATTTTTATTTGATCTGGAAGGATGAATCCTTTTCCTACATACCCAAAAGAATAAGATCAAAATCAAGTAGAAGAAAAAAGAAGGGAAAAGGGGCCACGGGGCATAGAAGAAAAAAGAAGTGAGGTTGTTTGATTTTAATCAAAAGAAATCCAAGTCTAATATAGATATTAAAATTTGATTAAGAAAATAAAAGGAAAACAAACTTTTGGGTTAAAATCCAAGGTTTCTTAAGAAAATATTTTTTGAAGTTTTGCATATTTGATTTTTTTGGGAAAATGATTTTTCTAAACTAACGGTAAAGAAAAACTACACGTTTCAACGTAACGGAAAAATGAAATGTGAAAGGAATTACCGAGGATGTTGGATCCCAAGTAAAATTACAACCTAAATTACTAGTTGTTTACTTTTAAGGCACTCAAATTAGTCAAGTTTTTAATCCTAGTTAGTTCCGAATCCATTTTGGTCCTCACTCACGGTAATAACATAATGCGATAAAATAAATTTGTGGTGTCGGTGCATTTTTATTATATGAGTATTACATCAAGCCTAAATACATTCTATGATCTCAAGAGAAATATAAATGACAAGAATAATAAAATGCATGAATTAAATTACATAATTTCCTAAGTACACACTAATGAAATGATGACAATAAAATAAATGACAAGAATTACATATGCATGCAAAAAATTCTAAGCACAAATTAAATTAGAAATAAATGACAAATAAAATGAGCATAAAATAAATCGCAATTTAAAAACAATCAAGCAAATAAAAAAAAGGTGGAAATAAACAAATAAAACAAATATTAAAAGATAGAAAGTTTTAAAAGGGAGAATACATTTTTTAGAATAAAAAGAGACATTAAAATGAAAAAAAATGGTGTAAAATATATTGAAAAATAGTGAAGAAAAATAAGTAAAACAAAAGGCTCAGGCATGATGAATCTGGACCACTTGATGAATCAAGAGGTCCAGATTCAATCACCGTATCAACTCATCACAACCACCAGATCAAATGATCCAAAGATTTAAAAAACAGGAACACAATAATGAAATTAGACAACACTCATAGGATTTAAAATCAAGCACACAGTAGCCGTCAGATCTGACGGTTCAAACAAAAAACACACAGTGAGGAGTAAAAGACAAAGGGATACGTGAATCTTCCCAAGAGCATCCTGGACCGTCAGATCGGAGATCCGACGGTCTAGTCTTGAGGTCACGTGGCTAACAGATGGTCATGCACACACACAATCGGAACAAACAAAAAACAGCATAAAAGCAACTTTCAACAAAAAAACCACACAAATCACCAAAAACAACTCTCTTCTTTGAGTTTTAGAGAGAGAGAGAGAGTCTGACCTCTCTCTAAAACTCCGGTCATCTTCTCCGACTTGCTCATTTCACGCCGGCGCGGTGGTTACCGGCTTAGCAGGGCGGCGCCACCGCGCCGGAAAACTCAAACACCTCCTTTTTAAAAACCTCTATTCGGATCTGAAATTAGTTTTCGAAGAAAAGCAAAAGCACACCCTAGATCTACAGTTTAAACTCGAAATTTTTTGACACAAAAATGAAGACAAACAACATGATCTGTTACCTCTTCTGTTCAAAAAAATGGCTCGGTTCCTCCTCCTTTCCGTTTCTGTACCTTTGTTCCGATTCGGTTTCGTTGGCTTTCTCTCCTTTAACTTGGTTTCAACTTCTTCTTTACATTTCTTCGGTTTTCAATGATGTACGGATGCGGACTTGTTGTTGTTGCTGTGTACGAACACGGTTTGGAATCAGTTTGTTTGTGAAGAAATCGAAAATTTGGATTATTGTTGGGGTTTGGGTTTGTGAGTGATAATAGATCTGTGTTGTGAAGAAATGATATTGGATGGGAAGAAAAGGTAGTGTATGTGTCGATGAAATTGATTGAAACAGTTTCCGGAAAAATGCTTGTTCTTGAGGATTGGGAATGTTCTTGAGAATTTCTTAAAGAAAAAGAGGTTTGATCTAGAATTTGTGATTTGGAATGTGAATTAGGATTTTTGATGCGACTGTGATTTGATTGGTGACCTTTGCTGATTTCTCTAAAACAGTGCAATAAATGACAATTTATAACTAAAATGCCCCTGCAGAAATTTGTGCAAGAGAAAACCGAAGACCAATAGACAACTGACATGTGTCCAGGACTTTAAAAGATAGCACTCTAAAAACAAAATATTATTTAATAATAAAAATAAATAAAAACGAAAATTAAGAAATGAAATAAATAAAATTGAGATAAATATATAAAAGGAAAGAAATAAAAGGGGAAGATAATAAACTAAAAAAATGTAATTAAAATTGTTTCTCTCCGTAACCAAATGAGGTATTTTAAAATACCTCTCTGCCAAAATTTCGTCTGAAACAATAAAAATTCCCGACTTTAAAAATACGAATAAAATGGGTAAAAACAGAAGAAAAAAAAAAGTGGTCAAAATTTGGGATATGACAATTATATATTCTAAACTAGGGGTATTTTTGAAAAAATAGGACGCGCGAAGAAAGGTATAGGGTGAGAAAAGTAATATAAAAAATAAAAAATTTTAAAACCGTTTGGTTCGTAACTTTCTAACGACATTTTATTTTATTTTAACATCCTTGATATAACTTGGAAATGACATTTTTCAGTATATAGAGCAAATGAGAGAAGGCCAGAAAGGCGCAACTCCCAACAAATACAAAGTCCAATAGTACTGGGCAGCAAACAAAAGTCCATTGCAAACATCACAACAAAGATTCAACAGACTTCTTAAAACTGGTCACCTTATTCAAAATAGTTGATAGGAAATTACAACCATATCGGATTTTACACAACCAATAGTACTACTCCATTCTTACATCTTTTTCTATTTAACAATTTTAAACCAATGTAACAAGTCTTTAGATATTTCTTATTTTGTAGTAACTTGTTCTTTATATGTTTATTTGTGCAGTTACTACTAGGGATGAGAATAGGTTAAACCGAGTTAGGCTTTGCAAGGGCTAAGCCTGACCTTCCATATTTTTTTAAAGCCTAAATCTGGTCTGCGACCTGTCATAGGCCTACTTTTTAGGCCTGAGCCTGACTTTCTAAAAGCCTGATACGGCCTGCTAGCTTGTTTAAAAGCCTATATCTTATGAACATCTTTAAATAAGTAATGCGATCTAAGTTTAAATGGACTAGCGAACTAATAGTTCAATTAGATTAAACTCTCTTTTGATAATCAACACGAGGTTTTAAGGAATTCGACTATATATTGTATCATATTTCTATTCTTGTTTATAATAATACATTTATGTATGCAAAAAATTAATGTATACTAATAAAGTTTAAATTATTGAAAAAGTTTACAAATTTATATTTCAATTCAAAGTAAAAAATTTAATATAATAATAAATAATACTATTCATATTACTCAAATAGGCCGGCTTAATAGGCTTAAAAGGCTTTTTGAGAGGCCTGTGACCTGACCTTTTAAGCTAAATAGGTTTTAAAAAAAGCTTTGGTCTTGTCTATTTAAGAAAAAAGCTTGGCCTGACTTAGCCTGTCGTAGGCGAGGCCGTAGGTCCCTGTAGGCCGGCCTGACTTATTCCCATCCCTAATTACTAAGCTATTGCGTTATAAAGAGTGGTGCCGTATAGAGATCAACATAGACTTTTTTGTAAACTAGTTGCTTGCAATCTTCTTTTCATTCAATCCCAAAGATATTCTAGGTTTACTAGCTATTGCTAGTTTATGGTACATTGGAGCATGGTATAATAAACTTCCAAATTTGAAGAAACGCATCTCTTAAAATTAGGTGGTTGTCGTAGAAATGCCACTCTTTCGTTCTATGATCCAAACTTGTAAAAGTATGGACGAGGATATGATGGCATATTTTTAACAAACCAAAAGTCCTAATTTTATTATAAGCATAAATAGCATTTGTTTTTTCTCTCAAATAGCTTAGTAGTGGTGAGTATAAGTGGAGAATCTCATGTTCGAACCCAAGCTCTAACTAAGTTGTAATTACAGGACAAATAAATTACATATTTAATTTACAATATCAAATCAGTAGCACGATACAATATTTAATTGGTAAATAAAAAAAAATACAATCATTGTTGTTGGGTTTTTCATCATGAGATGGAAAAGAAATTGAATGTTCTTAGCGCCTTTGGAAATTAAACATCTTGATTGCTATGGCAAAGACCAAAGCAAAACCTATTGGAAATGCAACATTGACAAGAGCTACCACTCCTAGAAAATCATGCTTGAAATCAAAGTAATTTTTCAGAAAACCTTCTACTGTTTGTCTTCCATCACTGGTTTCAATGTTGTGCTTTACATCTCCATATTGTGAAACCACCAATCCATACAAACTCCACGCTATTGGATTTGCCCAACTGTACCATCTCCACCACACTGGGATATTCTGTTGGCCAAAGCCACCAAGAAAAATAATGTACTATATATTAGCTATATATACTACTATCAATATGTTTAAAAAAGCATGAATTTTAAAAATTAAAGAAATGGGAAAGGGGAAACTATTATTAAAGTGAAACTATTTTAATGTTCATAATCGTTTCCGACTATCCCTTGAGATTATAAAGTCCAACTCTCACTACTAAGATGACACCTTCAAGTCAAAAAGACACGAAATTAAAATGCATTAAGAGTTCGAGGAAATCAAAACTTACTGGTCTTGGGACTATGAATCCTGAGAAGAGATTCCACACTGAATAGAATGCCGAGGAAACTATAATGGAAATGTGATTGTTTGGGGTCATGGCCACAGACATCATGCCATAGTAGGTGAAGTAGAGGAAGGTGAAAAAGAAGAAGAATAGGCACCACATAACTTTAACCACAGACCATTCAAAACCAATCATAGCATACACTATAATGCCATAAACTACAGCTTGTACAAAAACATATGGGAGCTCAATTACAACCTGCAGTGCAAGAGAATTTTGAAAAGAAAAAAACAACTCAGGCGAATTATTTACGCATGAAGAAATAAATAAAAGTGCTAGTTTTAAATCTTCCTAATAACCTTTATGATTACTAAATGATTAACTTATTAACTGTTTTTTTGTTATGTTCTATAAGATAATAAAGACATCTATGATGGTACAAAAATCTATATTCTATAAATTGGTTTAGATACTTGCCTGAGCAAAAGCATATGGAAAAGCAGAATACATTCCGGCTGCTCTTTCTCTATAAAAGACCGTTCTTTCGACAGCAACCACTGGCTGCACTGAATTAGCATTTTTGATGCCAATTACGATAACAGCAGAATACATGGACCCCATGGCATTAAAAAGATCTTGTTCCTTTTCACTGAAAAAATTGATACGAAATTTTACAAACTCTAGAGTTTGAAGCCATAAAAAATGTATAGTTTTCCAATTTGATCTTACATTTTGGAGCCAAGGTCCCAAAACATGCTTCCAAACAAAACAGCAACTGCGGTTGAGTACAGAAATCTTATGGCATTATATTCAGGATTGCGCCAATAAGACCAATGTTGTTTCCATAAGCAAGCCATGCATTGTGTCCAAAAGGATCTCGAGTATTGTGAAGCAAAATAAAGATCTTCCGAACCTGGTGCTGGACTACTCAAATCTTTGATAAGTGCTTTGTTTCTCCTGAAACAATTATAGTAGATTATTTTCTGGTTCTATAGTTTGATTTGATTTCATACAAGTGAAAATACCTGTATAACTCTGAATTTTGGTACACCTCTGCAAAATCAATCCCCAATTCCCTTTCTTTAGATGAAGTTGTGACTTCCAACATCCATGTTGCTGGATTATAACCGTCTTTAATCTTGCTAACACCTTGGATCCCCTTCAATACAAAAGTGTTGCTTGTTGAAATATTAACAAAAAGATAACAATTTGAAACATAATAATGATTACTTTTAATTGGATATCTATATCTATTTTCTACCTACCTCAAAGTAATTGATTAAATTAGAAGAATCATGTCCAAGTGGCCCCACATATATCTCTTGTCCTCCTTGCTTAAGTAGCAAAAGCTGCATTTCATTGTAACAAAAATATTACAGACTTTGCAATGGAAGAGAACAAACAAAATATCATTAATTTCCTGTACTTTTACTTTTATCACCTCATCAAAAGATTCAAATATATCAATGCTAGGCTGGTGGATGGTACAAACAACTGTTCTTCCAGTGTTCACTGTGTTCCTAACTGTTCTCATCACAATAGCTGCAGCCCTTGCATCTAGCCCAGAAGTTGGCTCATCCATGAAGATTATAGAAGGGTTGGCTACCAACTCAACTGCAATTGTCAACCGTTTGCGCTGCTCCGTCGAGAGACCATTAACACCAGGCAATCCTACTAATGCATTTTGCAGTGGTTTCAGTTCCACAAGTTCCATGACTTCCTCAACAAACATCTGCAACCATTAGTTAGTTTCAAACTTGGAAACCTTGATAAAACATGCAAGTATTTGTCACACCTATATTTTTTATTCTTATGTTTTCTCATGACATAATAATTTCAATGAGTAGTAAATAAAGTTGTTAAAAAAAATGAATGGTGAATAAATTACCTAGGTACATGAATGCAGTGTGATTAAAGTGGATGATTCATGTCAAAATCTCAAGTGATTCAGAAACTAACCTTTCTGGTTTCAGCATTGATGTCCAGGGACAATCGGAGCCATGCTGAATAGAGCAAAGATTCATATACAGTAACATAAGGAGAGTGGATATCATTTTGCTCACAGTATCCAGAAATTCTTGCAAAGGTTTCTTGCTTCTTTGGAAAGCCGGAAATTGTGATGTTCCCACCAATATATCCACCGGTTTTCCTACCAGAAAGCACATCCATCAGAGTTGTTTTGCCAGCACCAGTGACACCCATCAGAGCAGTGAGAACACCTGGTCTGAAAGCTCCACTTACACCCTTCAGAAGAACCAACTTATCCTCAACAACACCTAGGTTTCGTCGCATTTCCTGCAAGTTCAGGCAAGTATATGATAATCTATACTTCACAATAATGCTTTGAAATTTCAATATGATCTTTTTTCACTGTCCGTGTAAAGATTTTTATACTGTCAATCAAATTAGAACGGTTTGACTTTGATTATACCTACTTCTAAAGTCACACATATGATTGGATGTGATTTGTAATGTAAAACTTTTTACACTTGCAGTGTATCAAAATTTAAATTTTTATTCATTTGGTTTCTACATACCTGTGGCATGTCTACAGAATATGTGACTTCATCAAAGGTTATAGAATGTGGTTCAAAAGGAAGAACCATTCCCCTTTGCCTGCTATGATTTGTTTCTGAAGCAACTATTTCTTGTCTACTAGGAGAGATGCTTCCACTTCTACTTTCACCGTTTCTCACTGTGAAGTAGCTCCAATGTTATCCATAAGGTGTTATGTGAATTGAAAATCAACTATGTAATAGACTATGACTCATCTAGATATTACTAAATTACTACATTTTCAGTAGTTATGAGATGAAAGTACCTTTATTTGTGATCTGTGAAAAACCATCCTTTATGAATCTCAATACATTAATTCTTTCCCTGCTACCACCAATTTGCTCATTGCTTTGAGAATCATCTGGTATAACTGTTTGATGCTTCCCAAGAGCTGCATGATCAATTTTGTAGTATCATTACATGGCCAGTGGATACTCTTATCGGTTTTATTATATATGAAGGTCAGGACACTCACGATTCAGGAAAGTGAGGGCAAGCATATAGCCAAAATTGAAAAGTAATGTATATCCAATCAAAGCACCAACACCTATCCAGTACCAGTATGACTCAGTGAAGAATCCACGAGATTTCAAAACTTCAACTCCTAGCGGCTCAGTTGAGTTAGGCAGAACCTTTCATAAGAAAATATATCAAGACATTTGATTGTTTGAATCTTCTTGTTTGTGTAGGATCAAATTCAATACTCAGGGATTTCCAATACTCGCATATATTGCGTGCTAACCACTCACTAGACCTTGGTGGTACATCAGATTATTTATATGATAAGGAAGTCATAGAAAATGAACATATAAAATAGTAAAAACACTTACATGTTTCCATTTATTCCCGAGGAACTCATTATTTACCATGGCATTTTGTCCATACATCATAGGTGATATCCAGAATCCCCATATCCACCCATTTTTTATACTGTCTATGATCATAATGAAAAGGAAAGAGAGGAGAAAACTTAGTATAGAACATAGTGAGACAACACTGTGATTGTTTATTTATTGTATCCATAATAATACCTTTTGATAAGACAAAACCACTCATAGCAAAAAGGATGGCAATTGCAAATGATCCAAATGTTAGAGCCACTGTCATGTCCCTCCCTACAGCTGCAATGAATCTGAATAATGCAGTAGCCATCTGGTGTACTAGTACAAGAATGAGATATTGTCTGAAAAATCTGCATTAGGAAGCAAAAAGGCAAATGCATATAATTATTTGTTTGGTAGGATATAAGAATATACAATGGTATGAGGGGAAAAAACCAAAAAGGATCAAGGGATTGTTTGGATTTGCTTGTTTAAGTTTAGCTCAACTATTGGCATAAACATCTGCGAGACAGTTTAGAAGAGCTTATGGAAACAATTTATGACATGTCCATAAGTTGTTTTCAGCTTATATTGATAAGCTATCAAAGATAAATAATATGAAAATTGTTTGACTTTTATTTAATCTTTCATTATAGAAATAGTTTACACATAATCATTTATTTGATAAGCGCTTATGTTATAAGTGCTTAATTAAACTGTTTACCCAAACAGGACACAATTCACTGGTACACTTGGGACTTATAAAAACATATCACTCTTACCTTTCAATATATGGATCAAAACCAATGACATAGTAGGTAAGGAACACCCAAACAGCCACTTCCGCAAAAATCAAAGGAATTTTTAGGATCCATGAAGGAAGAGCATATGCCCATGCAGGGAAAAATAGGTATCCCCTTTGCTTGTAGAAAACAGGAAGTCTTGAAACCACCATCGAAAGTTCAGCCATTCCATTGAACATGATCACAACAACGCCATAGAACAATGCACCTACATATATACCTCCATGAGTCACTGAATCTCTGTGCATTTCAGTCCGGAGGAAGAGAGTCATGGCAATCATTGCCATTACAGCTATCTAAAAGGAGAGGGAAGTCATTAGTAATGGATTTGAATAATGCACACATACATTGCATTATATGATATATAATGTGTTCCATACACCAAAAAAGTCTAACATTGCTTGGGGATAGTGGCTCAGCCCACCGAGGCACCTTTTAACTAAAGGCAAAACTGTGATGGATTACACAATGTCCAAAGCGGATAATACCTCAGGAAAGCAATACAACTGACTTGAGGTCAGAACATAATGTTTAAATCAAAATGTAAAATTTCCAAACTTACTTGGCAAAGCTTGAAGATGTAGACAAATGAATTGCGCTTCATAAGTAAATATTCTCTTGATGAGCAAGCTTTATATAGTTCCCATTTTCCCACTCCATATTTCTTGGTTGTCAAAGCAGCTGGGTGGCTCTTAGACTTGTCAAATTCAGTACCAAGTTCATCACCAAGTCTTCTTCCAACATGAAATGATTGAAATGCCTCAGAAAACTCTTCAGCTGTGACAAATCTATATGGCTGATCTTTTAGTTCCCAATACTGCTCTTGGTCTTTCCTTGATGTCACCTATAATAACATATAACAATTTTCATAGAAAAAATTGAATTTATTATTACATAGTATGAATTATAAAACCTTTTAGCAAAAATGAGAGAAGACACAATGACACTCACTTCTTGCAAGAAATCTGCCACTCCTTTCCTATCTGGACATTTAAAACCGATTGATCCAAAAAATTCAAGTACGTGTTCACGAGGACCTTGGTATATAATGCGACTATCAGAGAGTAGAATAACGTCGTCAAAAAGATTGTAAGTCTCTGGTGGTGGCTGCAGGAGTGAGATAATGGCAGTTCCTTTGAGAATGTGGACATCTTGCTTCATTGAATTCACAATTTGAAAAGTTGTGGAGCTATCCAAACCAGTAGATATTTCATCCATGAATAAAGCTTTAGTTGGTCCAACCAACATCTCCCCTACAATTATAGATTCCTAATAATCAGTTTATTGAGGTAATTAATCACAACGCGTGTCAGATTTAAATCAGATTTGTTTTACCTGTTGTAAGGCGTTTCTTTTGTCCGCCAGAGATGCCTCTTATCATTGCATTTCCCACAACAGTATCAGCACATATCTCTAGTCCCAAAACCTTCAAATGTAGAGAAAAGAAACATGAGACTTTAAAACATAACATTTCAATGTAGTCATGGTGACATTATAGACATGGCTTTGAAAGTAGAAATTATTTTACCCTTAGGACATAATCTGTTATCAAATTTGCCTTCTGGCCTTCAGTTGCTACAGCCTGTGAGCATTATGAATCAAAATGTCAGCCACTTCATTATCAGTCTGTTCAATTTGAGTGGGAATAAGTCTACGATTCACCAATTATAAAAGAACCTCTATATTACCTTCATGTACACATCAATATCTGGATCAGGTTTGATATTTGCATGCTTTTCTCTTCTGGACAATTCTGCCAGCAACTCTGCAGAATCTCAACAATATTACGAGTAAAATTTTATAATACAGGGTCTGTTTGGATTGATTTGTTTGAACTTATCTACTATGATAAGTACTTGTCAGATCGTTTGAGAGAATTATGGAAACAACTTAAGTTGTTTTCAGCTTATTTCTGTAAACTCTTCAGGATACCTTCTGAAAACAATTTAAATGAAAACATTTTGAATTTTTTATAACTTTTGTTATTGAAATAGCTTATACATGAGAACTTATATGATAAGTGTTTAATTTTTGACATTTTTACAATAAGTGTGCATGTTATTGGCGATTAGTTGAGTTGTTGTTTAACCAAACAAAACCTTAATACTTCAGCTTGTGTATTCAATAATGAATATAACCAAAAAAAAATCTTGTAGACAAACTAACCATAACGAGGTCCAACTCCTTGGACTCGTGCTGAGAAGGCCAAGGTTTCTCTAACTGTCAATTCTCCAATGTGAAGATCATTTTGATCCACATAAGCAGCAGTTCTTTGGGGGATAAACTCATTCATCTCATGGCCATTATAAGTCACCTTTCCAGAAAACTGATCACAAAGTCACTATATTAGCATTTTAGCTATAGATCTAAGCTTAGAAACTAGAGATGAAATATGAAAACATAGATAAGAGGTGTGTTTATCTTCTTTTAAATGTTCCAACCTTCAATTTTGGATCAAGTTTTCCGGCCAAAGCCAACAGGAGTGTGGTTTTTCCAGAACTTGGAGGACCTAAAAGCAATGTCATTCTGAAAAGAACCAACTTGAAACATCTTATATTGGTTCAAGAAGCCCTGGAAAGAGAAATCAATGAAAATAACATTATTTGTATTGATACCTGGAAGGCTTTAATATTCCACTAACATCCCTGAGAATATTTAGATGTTGTTTTCTACTTGGAAGTAGATGAAGAGAGTTCAATAGGCCCTTTAAAATTAAAATGTTTAGTTAGAATCCACTTTAATAAAAAATCACAGCAAGTTAGTACTGTCTTTAAAAGTTAGTACTTTACCTCTGCTATATTAACCATGAAGTTAGTAAAGGTAGGCAAAGATCTGCTTCCTACACGAGCTTCTGCTTCGATATTCAGGTGCTCGAATCGAACTTCTATTGTAGGAAGATCAATTCCAACTCTGATATCATCCAATGAACAAAAAAAGGAGTAGAAGCAAAGAAATCAGTATATTTCAAAAGCATCTCATTTAAAATCACAAGGACAAAATTTTTTTTGAATCGAACCTGTCCATTCGATCCTTAAGTTTGAGCAGAAACTTTTCATTGTCCTCTTCAGCAAGTCTAACAAGTCTTTCAAGCAAATCTTTTCTTTCTTGCAGCCCAAGCTTCTCAATATCGATCTCAATGGCTTCCCCTTGAAGTGAAGTGAGCAAACCTTTCCTCAAACGTTCAAAAGTAGGAAGTTTCTGAATTGCAGCCCATTTAAGAGCTTCTTCATCATCTTCTTGGTGGAAAGAATTTGAAAAAATCTCAGCAGCATCACTGTTCCTCCATATTGATGAACTACCAATCCTGAAACTACCTCCACCCTCCATCAATAACAAGAAAAAGTTTTATCCTTTATAATACCTCAGTTAAAATCCAAATGGTCCTAGTAACTAACAATAAATTTGGAGAAAAGGGTATTCAATATCATTAGCTATTTGCTAATTTTGCTTCAGTTTATTTCTGTTGGTGTTTTTTTCTTCAGTCAAAATGACCCTTTTCCTTTTTTTTTTTCTTAGTTGAGATATATGTATATAATATAGAAAGTGTGGAAGTAACAACATGTTACGCGGGGGATTTCAATTTCATTTTCCATGACTTCAAAATTGTAGTGACATAGCTAATATTCATGTTTCATACCATACAGTTTGAGGCAAGGTGGCCATGAACATCCCAGTTATACATTGTTTGTAGTATACATATTATTAAAAAATTTGTTACTTACTTTAAGGTAAAACAACCTCAAATAAACATGAATCAGCACAGTGCTATAACATTATAATAGTAGTAATATTGTATCATTTTTTTGGATAAATAATAGCTTAACTGACATCATCGATTTTGTCTTGAGAAGTTTAGAATACCATACAAAGTCTAATAGTCTTTTTATTTATTTTTAAAAAATGGTATAAATGCAGTTTTAATAATAACTAAAAATAAATAAATTGCGTGCCTCAACTCAATGGTTGGTTTTCTACAAATATGTTTCATTCAGCAAATTACGTCAGTTGTATTTTTAAATGTTATGCATGAGTTTTAATTATTATCTTTCTCTACCACATGCCGCTGTGGGAAAACAATGCCGTACCTAACTAACTAAAAAATACGAAAAATGAAAATCAAGATTTTGTTTCTTGCAGTTTTTTATGAAGAGTTGATGGTTGTTGTTGAAGGCAGAGGCGAAGCTAGGTAGGGACAGCCCCAAAAGTCCCAAAATTTTAATTTCTTTTGTACAAAATTTTAATTTTTAGTTAATAGGTATACATACACTGTTTTAGTTAAATGTTATTTTATATATTATTAACATTTGCATTTGTATGTCAAACGTTTAAAATGCAGTGTAGTGGTAAAGAGTGGCATTGCCAGGACCCTGGATAAGGGGGTTCAAGTGACGAACCTAGTACATATTTTAAACTCAACATAAAATCTATTCGCTAAGCCCTATAACTTTTTCTTTGCTTAAAAACAAATAGGAATTTGTTGGAGAAAAAGATAATAACTGACAATTGTTTGTTATGAAAGAAATATAACATATTAAATTTATGTGAAAGATAAAGTGTGTGCAAAAATATAAAAAATGATTGGTGGATTAAAATGAGGGTATAATATGAAGAAAATATGTAAAAATACAAATCGCTATTTTAATGTTAATTTAAAAAAACAAACTTAAAAAGGAACGGAGGAAGAAGTACCAAAAAAATTAGAGACCTAAAGCCCTGTCCTCTATTGCCTTACCGACCCCGTAACTTCCCTCAAGACAATTACGGTTTTTTTTTTTGTTGACAATTACGGGTTGTCAAAGAATTAAAATAGGGTTCACTAAAAAAAAAAGAATTAAAATAGGGTTCGCAAATAATCAAGTAACAAAATTTTAATGCATACGTTGTTTAAAAAAAAATTAATGCATACGTCTTTAAAAAAAATTAATGCATACCGTCAAGGAGATGAAAAGAAGGGGAAAAATTGAGATTTAATTTTAATGGGAAAAGGTAATTAACTATAAGTTTAATTAAGTAAATGGTTCCTATAAAACATTCAAAATTTTGTTTTTTAATCTCTATAAAAAAATTCGCATTTTAAGTCTTTGTAAAAATTTCCGTCAGCATTTTTAGTACCTAAAAATGTTACAAGGATTAAAAAATATGATTTTTTTAGGGATTAAAAACAAAATTCTGAATATTTATATGGTTCATTTACTAATTAACCCTAATTTGTATGCATGTTTTTTTAATGAAAAATGTTAATAGTTACTACTTATTAGATTAGTTTATCTCTCCTTCATTTAGGTGAATTTAATACCTAACTTCTTATCCCTTAGTTCTAACCAATTAAATTGTTCAACCTCCCAATTTTTATGCCCAGTGTAATTTGAAGTCAGTCCATCATAGTTAATCTTGCTTGTATACTTTGTAGGTGGTTAAGGTAAAATTCACACACTCCAATTAATCTCAAAGTTGACAATGTAAAATATATTTACACATGCACATAAATTAAATATACTATATAAAAACGAACATGTTAACCATGGTCAAACCAATGTCATAAACAGGAATTTCATTTGCTTAATCGCTTTCTAAGCATTAGCTGATCACATGCCATTTATACCAACAAAAAAAGCAATACGCACGCCATTATGTAATAGAAGCATTTGTTTATGAGATTGTACAATTAACTATTATTTTTAATATATATGGTTTGGTCAAGTTTTACTTATAAATAAGTTTGTCTTTTTCTATTATTTTTCTCTTCCACTCATTTTGATTCCTTTCATTTTGTTTTCATGAACAAAACAAAAGCATAAGACAGAGAGAAGTTTGGATAAATTTTGTACAAGATGAAGGGTCCATGGCCGGAAGTTGTTGACCCTTGCGAAAGGAAACAAAAAGCGAGACAAAACGACAAAAACATTTTCCTTTTAAAATACTTCTAAAAGTTGAATAATTTTTTTATTTTATTTTGGTCATCAAAAGTTGATTAATTTACGGTAGCAATAGCTCCAATGAGTAGAGTACTATTTTGTCCGTCCCCATCACTCATTGGTAAAAACGGTACGGTCCCTACACGAGCTCATGTGTTTGTGGGCAACCATCCTCATGTTTTTATAAATATTCAAGTGTCTGTATCGATACTCGTTACCCGCATTTTAATACCGAAAAACAATAAAAAAAAACAAAAAAATGTAACAATTGACAAATAATTTAGAGACGATTTAACATACATAGTTGAAACCATATGTATCTATAGTTGACTGACAATAAAAACAAAAAATAGATGCACAAAAGGAGAAGATATGTCGATTAGTAGTTTATGAGAAAGATGTAGCACCAACAATTGTTTAGGTTTAGGTTTAAACACTTCTAGACAAATATTTCGGTCTAAATAACTCTAAAATAGTTTACAACTAATTAACTTTCATGATATATAAATTTAAATTATATATATGATTATATATGTGCGGACTAAGGGCAGGTTGGGCATTAGAATACTCGTATCCGTCTCCACCCTCACTTAAATTTGTGGGTAATTACACGAGTCTAAGCCCTCATTCATAAACGAAGGTATTTATCCTGCTAATTAGTGGATATTTTTGTGGATGCCCAACAAGCTTGGGTCATATTGCCATCCCTAATTCTAAAGTGAATGCTCAATTGAGTCCCTCACTGATGCAGCAGTAAATATGGTGATCATTAGATCAAATCAATGGTCTATATTTATGAGAAATATAATTGACAACATCTAACTTTGCCCCACACAATATTGTCCCTATCATTTCCTAAAAAAAAAAAAGTGTCCCTATCATCATCACCAAAGTGAAACAAGTGCAAATTCTGCATATGAGCAAGACGATTTATAGATTTTTTTTTTTATAGAAAGATTATAATTTATTTTATTTTATTGTTAAATATAATTTTGATCTCTCTAAATATACAAATTTAGTTTTTAGTGCTTTAAAAATTTCATCGGACAATGTTTCCATTAATATTTTTCATTTTCGAAATTGGTCTCAATGTAAACTTCAATTAATTGAAGCCAGTGTGCTAGATACATAATGTAGCTACATGTACTTGCCATGTCATTCAAATTAGCCATGTGTATATGCCACATCAGTTTTCGTTAATGATAAGAAACATTGCCCGATAAAAAATATTTTCTTTTAAAAGATCGATGAAAAATTGTTAAGTGAGTAAAAATTTTTATTTTTTGAAAGATCGATGAAAAATTGTTAAGTGATTAAAAATTAATGTTGACATATTTTTTTTGGTAGTGGATAAAAACATATTTAACTCTATTTTAAAAATTCTCTCAAAAAAACTCAATTTAAAAAATAAATTCACCTCAAGTTTTTTTTTTGTACAGGATAAATAAATTTAAAATTTGGGTAATTAAACGAAATATTTTAGAGGAATTATGTTGTGCCACCGTGTAGCCTTGACGACGGCGAAACCCTCCGCCACTCGTGCCCGTGGCACCCTTAAACTCCAATGGTAGGTAAATACAATGACCTTATCTTGCCACTAAAATTTGTTTGCAATTTTGTAATGGTGTGTTTTTTATTCCAGGGTATATTTGGTTTTTTGACAGATTGGCTCAATTCCTAGTAAGTTCACACTTCATATTCTTTTTTGTATTTCTGCACTGTCGACTGTGTCTAAGTTATCGACAAACAAACAATGAAACCAACACGGACTACCGTGGACCGAAATCCAGCTAGTGTCTGTTTAGCATCTGCCGGATATCACCACAAACATGGTTGATTAATCACTTTGAAAATACTACTTATTGTCTTGGGGGTCTTAAGACTTCATACAATTTAAAACTCAAGTTAGCACTATTGATCCTTAAAACCATAAAGAAAAGAAACATTTGTAACACTAAAGCATATATTAATCCACATCTGGTTTATTATTTTGAGTCACAAATTGAAACTTTTCATTATTACACATAAAATACCAATATTCCAGACTCTCAGCGTCGTTGAAAATTTAATGTCTTGATGGATATAGCAAAGACCAATACAAAACCTATTGTAAATCCAACAACTATAACTGCAACAATCCCCAAAAGCTCATACTTGAAACCAAAGTAATCCCGCAAAAACTCTTGTATTGGAACAATTCTTCCATTGAAATCCAAACTATCCGTTATATCTCCAAACTGCGAAGTCACCAGCCCGTTTAGAGTCCAAGCTGCTGGATTCATCCAATAAAACCATCTCCACCATACAGGGATCCTCTGCAAGCCCATGTCAGAAAATTATTAAAAAGAAACAAAAAATAATCAATTTAAAGTAGAAATCTATGGAGTTAACATCAAAGGAAGCTAAAACTTACTGTTTGGGGGATTAAGAATCCCGCGAAGAGATTGAACAATGAATTGAATGCACTGGTGAGTATAGAAGCCATAGCTAGGTTTGGGGTCATGGCTGTTGTCATCATGCCAAAGTAGGTATAGTAAAGGAAGGTAAAAAACATGAAAAAGATGTACCAAAAAAATTTAGTGACACTCCACTCATAACCAATCATTGCAAAAACTAGAATCCCATAAACCACAGCTTGGACAAGATTATACGGGATTTCAATTAGAGCCTACATGAAAGAAAAGTTGAAGATTAATTAGAAAATGTAGACACAAATTTATTTACATGCATGGGACTATGTAAATATAGACTAATTCAATGCTTGCCTGAGAAACAGCATATGCCAATGCTGAATACATTCCTGCAGCCCTTTCCCTATAAAAGACTACTCTCTCTATACCTATCAGTGGTTGCACTGAATTACAATTCTTGACACCAATAACCAAAGTAGCAGTATACAAAAAGCCCATGGAATTAAAGAAATCTTGTTGGTTTTCACTGCAATCAATTGATATGTAAATTCAGGTTAGATTAATTAGAAGCAAAACTTTGAAATCCATATACAATTCCTAGTAATTTCAAGTTGATTTTTATTACATTTTGGAGGCAACTTTCCAGTAAATGCTCCCAAGCAACACAGCGACAACGATTGTGAAGATAAACCTTATTGAATTGTACAACGGATTGCGCCAGTAAGACCAATGTTGTTTCCATAAACAAGCCATACATTGAATATAAAAGGACCTCGAGTACGTCGAAGGAAAATAAAGGCTCTTTGAACCAGAAGATGGAGTGCTCAAATCTTCAATAAGAGCTTTGTTTCTCCTATAACAAATGCCACATAAGTTTCGACTTAAATAACCTGTTGATATATAACAATTCATAACAAAAATTGTTTTGTGCCTTTTGCACTTATTTATTTGCTATCTAGCTTTTTGTTTTCAAGTTCAATACTTCACAGAACAGAAAATACCTGTACAATTCTGAGCTTTTGTAGACCTCAGCAAAATTAATCTCCATTTCTATTTCTTTTGCTGAGCTAGTAACTTCCAACATCCAAGTTGCTGGATTGTAGCCGTCTTTAATCTTACTGACACCTTGAATTTCCTTTATGAAAAATAGTGTGACAAAGGTAAATTTCATGCTACAATAGATTAGAGATGTAAAACATGCACTTCAATTCAAAAACTTTCAGAATATTTCTACCTCGAAGTATTTAATTAAATGTGAAGAATGACGTCCAAGTGGCCCCACATATATCTCTTGTCCTCCTCTTCTCATTAAGAAAAGCTTAATTTCATTGAAAAAAAAAGATCAAAATCTTTCGAAAAGAAGAAAACAAACTAACATTTAAATGTTATGAATTTTAGCTCTTTTTGTTTACCTCGTCGAAAGATTCAAAGATATCAATGCTGGGCTGGTGAATGGTACACACAATTGTTCTTCCGGTGTCCACTATGTTCCTAACTGCTCTCATAACAATAGCTGCAGCTCTTGCATCTAACCCAGAAGTTGGCTCATCCATGAATATGATAGAAGGATTACACACCAGCTCAACTGCAATAGTCAATCTTTTACGCTGCTCAGTTGAGAGACCGTTAATACCAGGGAGACCAACATATGCATCCCTTAGTGGGTTCAGCTCCACTAGCTCCATGACTTCCTCAACGAACATCTGTAACCATTGGTCAGTTCCAAACTATTCTTGCTTCCAACAAAATAATGTACTTGCAAAATAATGTGTGCATATGAATTTGAATGCAACAGCAAACATTTTAGAAAAATTACTTGCTCATCATCCATGTCATGTGTCTATGTAGGCAACTTAAAAGCAATCTGGTGAATCAGGTTAACAACAACTGTATCATACTTAAAAACATATGAGAACTTTACATGAAAGTCAAGCGAGTGTGTGTTTAAAATGATGCATAACCAACGCAAACATCAATCAATATGGCAAAGTCACATACGACAATAAAGTAGATGCTCAAAAATAATACATCTGTGTACATGCACATTTTGTAGGTAGAAAGATGGGTGTGGCTATTGACATGTTTTGTATATAGAAAATCTTAAATAACATGGTACTCAAATGCCAACCTTTCTAGTTTCTGTATTGATTTCCGCAGGCAATCGGAGCCATGCTGAATAGAGCAAAGACTCGTATACCGTAATATGAGGAGAGTGGATATCATTTTGCTCACAGTATCCCGAAATTCTTGCAAAGGTTTCTTGCTTTTTGGGATACCCGGAAACTGTGATGCTCCCACTAATATATCCCCCACTTTTCCTACCAGCAAGTACATCCATCAAAGTTGTTTTGCCAGCACCAGTGACACCCATAAGTGCAGTGAGAACACCTGGCCTAAAAGCTCCGCTGACACCGTTCAAAAGAACCAACTTATCTTCAAGGACACCCTGACTCCTCATTCCCTTCAAGTTTAGGACAAGGATTTAATAAAACTTGTTTAGAAATTAAGAACTGAATGGAATGTGAGCCTTTTCATTTGAATGTATATTACCAGAGGCATGTCGACAGAATATGTTACTTCATCAAAGGTTATAGAATGTGGTTCAAAAGGAAGAACCATTCCTCCTTTTCTTCCACCATTCTCCTCATTGCTTTGAGATTGCTCTGATTTCACAGCCTGATGCTTCTCAATTTCTGCATAATCAGTTCGCAATATTAATTCATACTTAAGGCTCATTTTTCGTAAAAAAAATTCTAACTAATGTAAAGAAACTCACGATTGAAGTAAGTTAGGGCAAGAATGTAACCCAAGTTGAACAGTAATGTATATCCGATCAATGCCACGAAACATATCCAATACCAGTATGACTGTGTAAAGAACCCACGAGATTCCAAAACTTCAACTCCTAGCGGTTTAGTTGAGTTAGGAAGAACCTTCAAAAGAAAATATTTAACCAGTTATCAGAGTTCATACTATATTTATCAGATATAGAAATTGTAAATGTAGTATAGTGCATAGCATACATGGCTCCATGTCTTTCCTAGGAACTCGTTATTCACTAAGCCATTCTGTGCATACATTACAGGTGATGTCCAGAAGCCCCATATCCACCCTTTTGAAATATTATCTGAAACCAAAAAGCAAATAAGTGGGAAGGTATTGTTACTCTATAGTCTAACAATAATATATAGGAGAAACATTAACTTTGACTACTTCAATCTATGAACTGTAGTACCTTTTGAGAGGGCCATACCACCCATGGCAATGAGGAAGCACAATATAATTGACCCAAGTGATGTCGCCACTGTCATTTCTCTACCAATTGCTCCAAGTAATCGGAATACTGAAGTGCCCATTTGGTTGATAAGCACAAGAAGAAGGAATTGTCTAAGTAATCTGCATTAACATAATTAGGGATTGTATTGTTAAAAAGAAACATAATCAGGAATTGTCAAAGTCAATCTGAGTTGAGGAATACTTGATAAGTTTTGCTGAATACATACTGAAAACTTTCTTTTTTACCTTCCAACTTCAGGATCATAACCGATGACATAATAGGTGAGGAATGTCCAAACAGCTGCTTCAGCGAATGTTACGGGGATTTTAAGGATCCAAGAAGGAAGACCATATGCCCAAGAAGGGTAGAAGAGAAGGTCTCTTTGCTTGTAAAACACGGGAAGCCTCACAACGGTCATTGAAAGTTCAGCAAATCCATTAAACATAAGCACTAAATTTCCAAAGAACAATGCACCGGCATAAATGCCCCCATCAATCACTGAATTGTGGTGCATCTCAGTTCGGAGAAAAACAGTCATGGTAACAATAGCCATCAATGCAATCTTAAAGAAGGAGAAATGCATTAGTAATGGAGTAGCAAGTACATAGTTCATACATAAAGTGAAATACTATAATGTTCACATTGTTAAAACCTACTTGGCAAAGTTTGAATTTATATAAAGTTGAATTGCGCTTCATGAGTAAAAGTTCTCTTGATAAGCAAGCTTTGAACAATTCCCACTTTCCAATTCCATACTTATTGGTCGTCAAAGCAGCTGGGTGGCTTTTAGACTTGTCAAATTGAGTAACAAGTTCATTACCAAGGCTTCTCCCAACATGAAATGACTCAAATACCTCTGCAAACTCCTTAGGAGTCACAAATCTGTAAGGCTTCTCTCTTTCTACCCAATATCGTTGTTGATCTTTCATTGATGTCACCTAAAGCATAATGGCCAAAATTAAATAGTTAAAATTCACTCATGTCCATTTAGATTGTAGAAATAAGTTAAAGTTCGACTCACTTCTTGTAAAAAGTCTGCCACTGATTTTCTTTCAGGACACTTGAAACCTAATGAAGCAAAAAATTCAAGCACGTGCTCACAAGGACCCTGGTACACAATGTGCCCATCAGAGAGTAGAATAATGTCGTCAAAAAGATCATAAGTCTCTGTTGGTGGCTGCAAGAGTGAGATCACAGCAGTTCCATTGAGCAGGTGGACATACTGCTTCATTGATTTCACAACTTGAAAAGTTGTTGAGCTATCCAAACCAGTAGATATTTCATCCATGAAAAGAGCCTTAGCTGTTCCTACTAGCATCTCCCCTGTATTAATAGATTCATAAGATTTTCTCATTGTCACTTTGTTATTATTGTGAATCAAGATGTATACCTCAATATAGAAATGAAGTTTGTTTTACCTGTCGTAACCCGTTTCCTTTGTCCTCCAGAGATACCTCTTAACATTGCATTTCCCACCACAGTATCTGCACAGGTCTCTAGTCCCAAAATCTGAACATACAAAGCCAATAAACTATAAATTAATTGTTACTTTACGAAGATCAAAGAAGGTTTTTAGTGTATGAATTTTTACCTTTAATATATAATCTATTACAAGATTTGCTTTCTTGCCTTCAGTTGCCATAGCCTATGCATATTTTCAAGTCATAAGTTCATCCACTGTGTTATTAGCCATTCTATTTGTAATTGAAAATAGGAATATAAAAAGATGTTGCACCGTCTCTTACTTTCATAAACACATCAATATCTGGATCTGGGATAATGTTTCTCTCCTTTTCTCTTCTAGATATTTCTTCTAGCATATCTGCATTTTACCATAGATATTTTCAATTAAACTTGTAATCGTGCTGAGATATTTTCAATTGAGATGAAACATTTAGCAAAAGATGCATTGCCGTGCACTAACCACATCTAGGTCCAACACCTTGGAATCTTGCTGAGAACTCCAAAGTTTCTCTAACTGTCAATTCTCCAATGTGAAGATCGTTTTGACTGACATAAGCAGCAGTTCTTTGAGGTACAAACTCATTCATCTCATGACCGTTGTAAGTCACCTTCCCAGTGAACTGGTTATTAAATTAAAGGTTTTTAGCTAGCTATAAATTCAAAATGGAATATATGAAGCACATACATTATTCATAATTAAGTTTAACAATTAAATAACATGTTTTAATTTGTCTTAACTAACCTTTAGCTTAGGATCAAGTTTTCCAGCCAAGGCCAAAAGGAGCGTTGTTTTTCCAGAACTTGGGGGCCCCAATAGCAATGTCATCCTGGAGATAAATAGATTAGCAAATGAAAATATATTACATATATTAGAATCTCCACCAAGGTTCTCTTGGTCTTGTCTTTCTAATGATATTTATCATGTTCATTGTTACCTGCCAGGCTTTATTATTCCACTAACATCCTTTAGAATATTCACATACTGTCTTCTTCTTCTTAGTATATAGTTCAATGGAGCCTTTGAAATCCAGAAAAAAGAAAAGGGAATTAGTATATTAGAGTTTCTCCATCAATGATATATGCTATAAACTGTTGGTGTTCAATGTTACTATTACTCACCTCTACCATATCAAGAGCGTAATTTGTGAGGGTAGGCAAAGCTCTTTTTCCTACATGAACTTCTGCTTCGATCTTCAAGTGTCCAAATCGGACTTCGATTGTTGGAAGATTAATTCCAACTCTGCGATGTCATAAAATACATGCAAGGTGAAACTGGAAACATTAGTGCATCTTTATGATGCAGGAGAAAACAACAGCAATAACAATAAGACTTAAATAAAGTTAGTCTAAAGCATGGATTAGAAGAGTGGAAATGTAACAATAACAATAACAATAACAACAATATTTTGAAAATGTTATCAAAATCATGGATTTAGAAGAGTGGAAATGTCACCTATGAATGCGATCCCTGAGCTTCAATAACAATTTCTCATTGTCAACATCTGCAATTCTCACCAGTCTATCTATCAGGTATCTCCTTTCTTGCTGCCCAAGTTTGTACACATCAATTTCATTAACCTCTCCTTCAGAGGTAGTCAACAAACCTCTCCTCATGCGTGCAACAGTCGGAAGCCTCTGAATTGCAGCCCATTTCAAAGCCTCTTCATCATCATTCTCCTCCCTATTAACAGAGTTAGGGAAGACATTATCCATACCACTGCTCATCCTAAGTGATGAACTTTCAAACCTGCTTAAAGTCCTCTTAATGCTTCCTTTGAATCTTCCCTCACTTTCAATACTACTCTCCATCTCCAAATCTTGCAAACAATAACAATTTCCTTTCTAACTGAATGCTCAGTAACACAAGTTTGTGTGATGTACATATAAGATGTACATATAAATAGGATGTTCAAATCTTCTAGATGTAGTTAAAGTTTTTACCATGTACGTAAGATTCATCTTTTGTGTTGTTTCTTTTTTTGTTTTGTTTCTTGATTTTGTTGATTTTCTTTACATTTTAGCTTTTTAAACAGAAGATACACATCTAAATTTAATACTAGTATCTAATATCTTCTACTTTATTTTAACAAAGTTCTCACGAATTAATGACTTCCAATTTGTTTTTATGTGTTAACCTTCCGGTTTCCAGAGGGAGGCCTTGGTAATCTAGAGTTCGGATGTGAGGTAAGTTTAGTCTGACCAAGAAATGTTCCACCCAAAAATCGAACTCGATTTTCTTGAACGATTCGTCCTTTGGTGGAGCACATTAACCACTTGAGCAATTGCTTGGTTAATTAATGACTTGTTATTGTTATTTGAACCATGTTTCTTCAAAAGTTTAGGATATTTTTTAGACTTTTATTTTGTTTTTACTATAGTTAAATTTAGGTCAAAAAGCAATCTTTCTTCATTTTTTTTGACTCATTAATCTTTCAAAACTTTTTTGACTAAAGAATCTTTAATCATAAATACTGAAGATTATGAAAATATTTTTGACCAAAGAATCTTTCATCATGAATAATGAAGATTATGAAAATATTTTTGAGATCTGTACGTCCCCTTAAGCTACTAACTTAATGTTAATCTTTTTTTTACTTGATTAATGCTAATCTTTTTTTTTTGATTAATGCTAATCTTAAAACTACAGTATCAGGTTATTAGATCAAAATTAAAAATAAATAAAAAACTTTACCTTTAGTATGCATACGCGTATATATTACAAGATTTGTTGCCTTCTAGTAAAAAAAAAACAGACTTTATTTTTATATAAAAATAAAAACAAGATATTTTCCTCAAAAACATAGCAAGAATTCTTGCCTTCTAGTAAAAGAAAAAGATTTACTGTAACAAAAAAAGAAAAAAAAGAAAATTATTTCCTACCATATTATCCTAAGACTTGAATCATACTTATCAATAGCACGTGGAAAAGAATGGAGAGGATCCTACTAGATAACTCTCTTCATACCATGGATGAATTAACTTTTATAAGCTCTATCTTGTGCATAAATTAACATGAGTATTAATCTTGAGATTATGAGAAATATTTTAAAATTAGAAAGTATATAATTGTTCTCAATTATAATTTCGCGGGGAACTATAGTTTTCTGGCATAAACGTTGTACACTCGTCTGTCTCTTTTTATTACGGTGCTACTGTCTGTCTGCCTTTTTTACTGCATTAACATGTATAAATTATAAGTAATATCTTATTTCCTCTAAAAAAAAGTAATATTTTTTTTTTTATAAAATTTAGATTTTGATTAAAATTATATGTATAAGACAAAATTATCAAAAATAAAATAAATATAATAAATATTCTTATCATAAAACATCAACAATATAACATTCTTAAAGACAAATTGTTTTGGGCTTCGGCCCTCTTTGTAAAAAACAAATTTGTTTAAAGATATAATTGAAATAATGAAAAATCCAGCCTAAAAAAATAATGTATTCCTTTATATATTGTTATAGATGTTCTAAAATAAATGTCGTTCAAAATTTTCAATACAAAATTAACTATATTTTTTTATATGTGTGAAAATGTCAAAAGAGCTTATAGAGTATTCTTGACAAAAAAAAAGAAGAAAGAGTATTAAGATTTTGAATATTAGCAAAACACGATAACTAACCTCTCAATTTTTGACTAATCACTAAATTTGACGATATTTACTTCTTTTCAAACTTTGCTTTCACATGCGTATCTTTCCATTTTCCAACGTAGTTTTATATTATTATAGTAGTATAGATACCCATGTTAAGTATGGGATAAAATTTCGTCACACTTAAAATAAAGGATGAAGATGTAATTTCATTTTCAATTTTGTGGTTGTTTTTTGTCCAATGAGTAGATCAACACAAGTGTTGGCTCCTCACGAGGTCCAATGATGGTATCATAACTCGATTGATTGTGTTGGAAAGTAGGAGTGGTTCCTGGTGGTAGATCTCGAACGCGAAGAGTCTCATAATTAGTAGAGAGATGATATTGTGTCAAGTGTGATTTAAAGTTTCACACTAGATGCAAGAGTAGATATTGAGCAACATATAAGTAATATGACCTAATGCCTTACGGTTTACGGTGAAGATGTAGCGTCAAACATACTTGTGTTGATTCTCTTATTCTAATGTGATGATCAAACTCAATTTAGGATCTCCTTAAAGTCACAACATTATGATGATCTATTTTTTACTTTATGGATGTCATTTGTTTGATTTTTTTTCATCTAAACAAAACATTTAGTCTTTGGATGCCATTTCTTTAATGTGAATTTTTTAATTCACTATTATTTCCAATTCATTCGCTTTTAGCATTTGGTGACAATGAAAAATTGCAAAATGTGTTATAATGAGTTGACCAAATACATGTTTACTAGACATTCAAAATTATGTTGTGTTTTTTTAATTAAATCTAAATTTTTGGTAAAATTATTACCCAAAAATCTCAAACTCTTCAACAAAGTCATAAAATTACCAGCAACTCATTATTTCCTATATTCACACGAACAAAACACAATACTTAGTTTTTTTCATTATATTCTCTCATGTTCAAATTCCTTTTTCAAATCTTTTTTCTCTTCTTATTTCCTTTCCATCTTCTAATTTAATGAAAGGAACATAAATCTTCCTCCATGAAATTACCATCAACCAACCTTTTTGAACATGTTGTGCCTCCATTTGATCTTATTTGACTATGTTATGAGATGTTAGTGTGTCAAGTGTGATTTAAAGGTCTATATCGAGTGGAAGAGTAAATTTTGAACAACATATAATTCAGATGATTCATATATCTAATGCTTTCAAGTTTTAGGTGAAGATGTGATATCAATCTAACTTGTATGGTTTCTCTTAGTCTAATGCGGTGATCAAACTTTGTTTAGGATCCCTATAAAGTCCCAAAATTATGTTGAACTATTTTTTTAAGTCATCTGTTTATTTTTTTAATCTTAAATTTTAGTTTTTGGATGTCATTTGTTTCAAGTTTTTTTTTTATTCAACCTCTGTTATTTCAAATTCTTTGACTTTGGTGGAATATGAGAATGAAAAAATAGAGATGTCTTCGTTAAGTTGAGAAAATATATGCTTATTATGAATTTTAAAATGACATGACGTTTTTTAATTGAGACTAATTTTTTGATAAAATAATTACTCAAAACCTCCAAATCCTTCAACATACTTGTAAAATTATCGGTCCAAATGAACTTAACTCAGTTGGTAGGGGCAATGCATAATATATGCAATGTTCGGGGTTCAAACCCCGACCACCACCAAGAAAACTTGTAAAATTAATGACAGCTCACTTTATTTAATATACTCTCACGATTAAAGCACACACTCCTTATTTATTCATTACCCATTTTCTCATGTTAAAATTCCTTTTTAATTTTGTTTTTATTTCTAATTTAATTTCTCTATTCTCATGAAAGAAAGGATACATCGTATATACATAATGCATAGAGTCTCTCACATTTAAGGGTGATGTTAATGTGTCATATGTGAGTTAAAGTTTCACCTTTGATGCAAGAGTAGATGGTAAGAAAAATATAAATGATATGACACACACACACCCCTAATGCCTTAATGGATTGAGTGAAGATATTGTGTCAATTTCACTTTTTGGGTATGATCTCAATTTGATGCGATTATCCAGGCTTCCATGATGGTTTCAAGATTATGATGAACTGTTTTTTTTTTTTGTTTTGAATATCATTTTTTTATTTTAAATTTCGGTTTATGGATGTCATTCAATTCAATGCTATTTTTTTATTCAACATTTATTATTTCAAATTACTTCACTTTTGCTTATTAAAAATTCTAAAATAACGTGACATTTTTTTTAATCTAATTACCAAAAATCTTCAACTTTTTGAACAAACACATAAAATTCCAAGAGCAACTCACTCTATTCATTATACTCTTATAGACAAAATAGACACTCATTTTTTCTTCATCATTTATCTCATATTCTGATTCCTTTTTTATCTTCTTTCTTTTTTAACCTATTTTCTCTCTTCTCATGAAATAAATTAACAAAAACCTCCCACCATTAAATCACTACCAACCCATCGTTTTCCCCATGCAATGGCTTCTATGATCCTATTTGGCTATGTTACCAGATCACAGATGCAGAGAGTCTCACACTTAAGGAAGCGAATTTAATATATCATATGTGAGTTAAAGTTCGACACTGAATGCAAGAGTAGATGATGATAAACATATAAGTAAAATGACTCATATACCTAATGTCTTAGGATTTAGATATAAAGATGTGGTGTTAATCTCACTTGTGTGATTACTCTTAGCCTAGTGTGATTATCCAACCAAGTTTACCCCCTTGGTCTGAAATCCTGATATTATGATGAACTATTTTTTATTTTATTTTTAGAGCTTTTTTTTTTTATAAAAGTTGTGTATTCAAGTTTACCCCCTTGAATTGTGTTAGTTTTTTTTTTTTTTAACTAAGTTCAGAGTTCAGTGTATGATAAAGTTCAAAGTATGAAACAATGTTCATAGTCAAATGCAACAGATATAAAAGAGATAGAGAGAAGAAAGAGACACAAGCAATTATCCTAGTTCCTTCCACAATCTGGAAGTAGTTCAGTCCTCATTGCCCTTCCAATGAGATTTTTCACTATAACCACACAAGATTACAATTGCCCAAGCACACAAGAAAGAGACTTCATATGCTCAAGAACAAAAGCAAGAAACTTCCTAACAAACAGATTACAAAGAATAAATTTGGTTGAACATTTGATATACAATCAGTGGTGTTCACAATACAAAGAGTAGTGATATATGTACAACCATTTGAGACAACTTTGATGACAACTTTCATTTTCTCTCTTCTCATTGGTCTAAAACAATAGAGAGAGAGAGAAAAAAAGGAAGAGAGAGAATAATGATATAATGTGAGTATGAGAGATAAAATTGTTAAAAAGTTGTAATAAAATGGTTGTACAAATATCATTTCTCCAATACAAAACATTTCAGACTCTGACTTAAGAATTTCTAAGATATGAAAGTTAATAAGAAATTTTAAGTGTTTGATGTTCAATAATTTTGATAGAGTTTTGGCACTTGTAAAATATTGCAGAGTCCTTACTAATCTTTAAATCTTCATTCCTTTATATAGAGGTATGAAAGAGATGTTGTAGATATGCCAGCACATCAAAGAATCATTAGAGAAGCTTGATCAATCAACATTGATTTGTTGCTTGATATAGTTAATGTCCTAGAAACGAATAATTTGAAAACCATTCCTTGATAGGGAATTAACCGTTCCAATTGAGTAGAGACACAGTTGTAGCTTGTACTATGCGTAGAAAATGTTGGAGTAGTGGATGTAATGGTTGTACAATTGTACTATTTGTCCTTCACTGTCCTTTCTTTGAGGATAAGCATCCAAAACCTTATAATTCTTCACAATATACGTTGCTCCAGTCTTCTAATCCCTTCTGCATATATGCATCTTCAAATAATTATAATAACTGATTTCAGGGTCTTCACTTCAGCTTTTGATGAACTTCACACACTGGGTGATCTTCAAACTCTGACAATCAGCTTCTGGATAATCTTCAGACTTTGACTTCTTCAGATTCTGACTTGCAACTAAGTTTCCCTTGAAAATTCATTTGCTATAATTTGTTCTTCCAGAACCAATGCTTTCTTTTAAGACATATAAATTTTAGTCTATGGTCTTGTACACTTGAACAAATAGCATATCCAATTGAACTTTTAATACCTTGTTATCATCAAAACTGAACTTTATATATGAGACGTAGGGAGTGTACATGCATACAACACTTGGCTTATTTATAAATATTTTGTCGGAACTTGTGTTAGATTATTTATGTAGTTTTCATATTTCGCCAGTCTAATCAAAGACTTATGTCCTGTTACCAATTTTGTGTCTGAAGCATGAATCATAAACATCATGAGAATTGTATTAAGATTATAATAAGAATAAAAATGTAAATTAGTTTTGAAACCTCTTCCCCCCTCTTTTGAAACATATTTTTTTCGAGAGAATATATAATTAAAATCTCTCCCCTTTATAAAATTCCCTCCTATCTCCTCTCATTGATTGAACCAAAGAGTCTCTTAAACCCTTACTATGAAACTGAAAATTAATCTGAATAAATCCAACATGTGTCTTAAATGGATTTCCTGAAAAAGTATACCAAATGTGAATTACAACTTACAAACATTTACTTCAAAAAGAGAGGTTTCCCAAACATTGTAGGAAATAAAGTCTGTTACAACTACAAGTATAAAATCAAAGCCATGCAAATAGCTTTTTAACTCAACAGTCAACACTGTATATCATCAGTAAAAAATACATCTGCAAAATGATAGAAAAAATAAATAATTCAAAAGGCTATCCATTTTTACCATCTTAAACAAGTGTTCAACGGAAATTTTAACGTCGTTGGAAATTAAATATCTTGATCGATATGGCAAAGACCAATACAAAAGCTATTGTAAAACCAACAACTATAATAGCAACCACTCCCAAAAAATCATGTCTGAAACCAAAGTAGTCTCTTAAATAGTCTTGTACAGGAACACTTGTTCCTCTAATCTCAACATCGCTTTTTATATCTCCAAACTGCGAAGTCATCAATCCATTTAAAGTCCAAGCTACTGGATTCAACCAACTGTACCATCTCCACCATAAAGGAATCCTCTGTAAGGAAACATAGAAAATCAATTAATATATTATAGAAGACAAATATAAACTTAACATCAGACGAAGCTGAAACTTACGGGGTGTGGGACTAGGAATCCTGAGAAGAGATTCCATGATGTCATGGTTGCACCGCTAATTAAACCGGCTATGGGTAGGTTTGGGGTCATAGCTGCTGTCATCATGCCAAGATAGGTAAAGTAGAGGAAGTTGAAGAACATGAAAAATATGTACCAAAAAAACTTGGTAGCACTCCATTCGTAACCAATCATCGCATAAACAATAATTCCATAAACCACAGCTTGAACAAAATTATAAGGGATTTCAATTAGAGCCTACATGAAGAGAAAAAATATTATTAGAAAAAATAGATGCAAATTATTACAAGTATGAGGCTATGTAGATAAGGACTGATAAGAAATTGTTTACCTGAGAAGTAGCATATGCCATAGATGAATACATTCCTGCTGCTCTTTCTCGGTAAAGGACTACTCGCTCTACATCTACCACCGGTTGTACTGAGAAACAATTCTTGACACCAATAAGTATACTAGCCGTATACATAAAGCCCATCGAATTAAATAAATCTTGCTGCTTTTTACTGCAATAAATTATTGTACAAATTCACTTTTAGAATAAATAGAATAGAAGTTTGAAAGCCGTAAAAAAATTGCAGTTTCCAGTTTGATCTTACTATTTGGAGCCAAAGTTATGGTACATGCTGCCAAGCAACACAGCGACAACGGTTGTGAAGAGAAACCTTATGGCATTGTACAGAGGGTTGCGCCAGTATGACCAATGTTGTTTCCATAAACAAGTCATAAATTGGACAGCGAAGGACCTAGAGTACTTTGAAGGAAAACAAAGTTCATTTGAAAAAGGAGCTGGAGTGCTCAATTCTTGAATAAGAGCTTTGTTTCTCCTAAAAGAAAATGTCATGGATCAGTTTTTCCATAAGTAAACTGTGTATATACAATAACTCACAGTCATTTTGAACTGTTGGCCATTAATTGTTGTTAGACTTTTAACAATGGCAAATACCTGTATAATGTTGAATTTGTGTACACCTCAGCAAAATCAACCCCTAATTCTATTTCTTTAGATGAAGTAGTGACTTCCAAAATCCAAGTTGCTGGATTATATCCATCTTTAATGTTACCTACACCTTGAATTCTCTTCATGACAAAAAGTGAATAAAGGTAAATTTTGTGCTCAAGCAGATTAGAGAAGTAAAACACACTTCAATTCCAGAGTTTTCATAAGAATTCTACCTCAAAGTATCTAATTAAATTAGAAGAATGGTGTCCAAGTGGCCCGACATATATCTCTTGTCCTCCTTGCTTCAGCAGGAAAAGCTATATTTCATTGAAATTCAAGATCAGAAGCCTCGTAAAGAAATAAATCACGCAAACAATAAATTTTCTACAAACATTAAAATTTACCTCGTCAAAAGATTCAAATATATGAATGCTGGGCTGATGAATGGTACAAACAATTGTTCTTCCAGTGTCTACTATATTTCTAACTGCCCTCATAACAATGGAAGCAGCCCTTGCATCAAGCCCCGAAGTTGGCTCATCCATGAATATTACAGAAGGATTAGCCACTAACTCAACTGCAACTGTCAACCTTTTGCGTTGCTCCGTCGATAGACCACTAACACCTGGCAATCCAACAATTGCATCCCTTAGCAGGTTTAGCTCCACAAGCTCCATGACTTCCTCAATGAACATCTGCAACCATTAGTCAGATCCTGGCTTGTTAACATGGATAAAATATTCTTCCTTTTATTTTTTGTTTCTACATTCATCTTGCTTCAGCATAATTTATGCGTGATGAGTGAAACATGAAGAATGTGAGGCAGAAAGAAGGGTGTGGGATTATGGATACAGACAATCATAAAAGCATGGGATTCAAACACCAACCTTCCTTGTTTCTTTATCGATTTCTGCAGGCAATCTAAGCCATGCTGAATAGAGAAGGGATTCATAGACAGTAACATGAGGAGAGTGGATATCATTTTGCTCACAGTATCCAGAAATTCTTGCAAATGTGTCTTGCTTCTTAGGATATCCAGAAATTGTGATGGTCCCACCAATATAGCCCCCAGTTTTTCTTCCAGAAAGCACATCCATCAAAGTGGTTTTTCCAGCACCGGTGACACCCATTAATGCAGTGAGAACACCTGGCCTAAAAACTCCGCTGACACCTTTCAAAAGAACCAACTTATCCTCATGGACACCTTGATTCCTCATTTCCTTCAGGTTAGAGAGAAAAATATTTGTAAAACTTATATTTTACAATAAAGAATTGAGAGTTGAGTACAAGCTTTTCCATTTGAATATATATTATTACCTGAGGCATGTCTACAGAATATGTTACTTCATCAAAGGTGATACAATGTGGTTCAAAAGGAAGAACCATTCCTCTTTTTCTTCCACTATTCTCCTCATTGTCTAAAAATTGCTCTGATTTTACAACCTGATGCTTCTCAATTGCTGCATAATCAATATACAATATTAGTATGCGCTTCAGACTCTCTTTTCAAACAATTTTAATGTTTTTACTATGACCAAACTCACGGTTCAAGTAAGCGAGAGCAAGTAGGTAACCAAAGTTGAATAGTAACGTGTATCCAATCATTGCTCCAAAACCTATCCAATACCAGTAAGATTGAGTAAAGAACCCGCGAGATTTCAAAATTTCAACTCCTAGCGATTCTGTCGAGTTAGGAAGAACCTTTCATAAAAAAACACATATCCAGTCAATTGATTATATTTATGTGATAAGGAATATTCGTAAAATGAAGATATAGAATAATGAAAATTATACATGTCTCCAACTCTTCCCTAAGAACTCGTTATTCACTACGGCATTCTGTGCATACATCATAGGTGATATCCAGTATCCCCATATCCACCCTTTTTCTATATCATCTGAAACCATAAAGCAAAAGAAGTAGTCATGTATTGTGATTCTAAATCTAGAACAATAATACATTGGAGAAACATAAATATTGACTTTTTCTACCCATGATCTATAATACCTTTTGAGAGGGAAAAACCACTCATGACAACTAGCAAAGCCAATGTAAATGATCCTAATGTTGAAGCCACAAACATATCTCTTCCAACTGCTCCAATGAACTGGAATAGCGAAGAGCCCATTTGGTTAACAGCAGATATAAGAAGGAATTGCTTAAGAAACCTGAATTTACATTAAAAACATGCTTCAATGTCAAACTAATTGAAGGGTGATTTTGCAAGTTTTGCTAATAGATAATGAAAACTTAGATTTGTACCTTCCAAATTCATTATCATAACCAATGAAATAATACGTGAGGAATATCCAAACAGCCACTTCCAAAATAGTCAAGGGAATTTTTATGATCCATGAAGGGAGAGCATATGCCCAAGAAGGGAAGAAAAGATATCCTCTTTGCTTGTAGAAAACAGGAAGATTTATGACTGCCATGTCAAGTTCAGAAAGACCATTAAACATGATTATCATATTCCCAAAGAACATTGCACCCGCATAAATGTTTCCATCCGTCACTGAGTCATGGTGCATTTCAGTCCGGAGGAAAACAGTCATAGTAATTGTGGCCACCACAGCAATCTGAAAGAAAAAGAAAGGCTTCAGTAATGAAGGTGAATCAATCATGCGCACATAAAGTGAAAAAAATAAATAGAATGTTTGAGCTTCTAACCTACCTGGCAAAGTTTGAAGATATATAAAAACGAATTACGTTTCATGAGTAAATATTCTCTTGATAAGCAAGCTTTGAATAATTCCCAGTTCCCAATTCCATACTTGTTGGTTGTCAAAGCAGATGGATGGCTTTTAGACTTGTCAAATTGAGTAACAAGTTCATTACCAAGGCTTCTCCCAACATGATATGACTTAAATGCCTCTGCAAACTCTTTAGCTGTCACAAATCTATAAGGTTTTTCTCTTTGTGCCCAATATTGTTCCTGATCTTTCATTGATGTCACCTGAAACATTATAGCAAATATCAAATAATTAAAACTTACTCCTAACCTTATAGGAGGTTGATAGCAGATAAATGACCTATTTGGATTGATTTATTTGAGTTGTCTACTGGCTCAAGTAACTTATATGAAAACAATTTCACTTTATTTTATCTTTTGTTATAGAAATATATAACTTATATATAAGTACTTGTATGATAAACGCATAACCTATAAGTTCTTAAATCAACTGTTAACCTAAATAGGGCCAAAGTAGCACTTACTTCTTGTAAAAAGTCTGCCACAGCTTTCCTTGCAGGGCATATGAAACCCATTGAATGAAAAAAATCGAGCACGTGCTCACAGGGACCTTGATACACAATATGCCCCTCAGAGAGTAGAATAATGTCGTCAAAAAGATCGTAAGTCTCAGGTGGTGGCTGCAAGAGTGAGATCACAGCAGTTCCCTTGAGAAGATGCACATAATGCATCACTGATTTCACAACTTGAAAAGTTGTCGAGCTATCCAAACCAGTAGATATTTCATCCATGAAAAGAGCCTTAGCTGGTCCTACCAGCATCTCCCCTGTATTTATAGATTCATAAGAGTTTCTCATTGTCACTTTATTGTAGTGAATCGAATTGTATACATCAATATTGAAATGAAGTCGGTTTTACCTGTTGTAACACGTTTTCTTTGTCCTCCAGAAATACCTCTTAACATTTCATTTCCCACCACAGTATCTGCGCATATCTCCAGTCCCAAAACCTGAAAATATAAAGCAAATAAAATTAAAATTAACACAAAATTTCATTAATTTTACGATTATTAGATAAGGTTTTTATTGTATGAATTTTACCTTTAAAATATAATCTACTACTAGATTTTCTTTCTGGCCTTCAGTTGCAACAGCCTGAGCATTATAACTCATTAGTCCAACAATCATTGTGTATTAGTAATTCAATAGTAAATCGAAAACATGAAAGTAATTTGTGTTACACTCTCTCTTACCTTCATAAAGATATCGATATCTGGATCAGGGATAATGTTTTCCTCTTTTTCTCTTCTACACACCTCTGCTAGCATATCTGCACAATACCAAAGACAACTTTCAAATATTAGCTTCTGTTTTGAAACTACATTGAGATGAAATAAGTAACGAAAAATGCAACGACGTATACTAACCATATTGATGCCCAACACCCTGAACTCTTGCGGAGAAGGCCATGGTTTCTCTGACAGTCAATTCTCCAAGGTGAAGATCATTTTGACTGACATAAGCAGCGGTTCTTTGGGGTACAAATTCGTTCATCTCATGACCATTATAACTCACTTTTCCAGTAAACTGTTTATCAAATTGCACCTCATCAGCTAGCCAGATATCCCAAATATAAAAGCACCATTTAACAATTGAATAACATATTTTTGTCAATGTCTTAATTAACCTTTAGCTTGGGATCAAGTTTGCAAGCCAAGGCCAAGAGAAGTGTGGTCTTTCCAGAACTTGGAGGTCCCAAAAGCAATGTCATCCTGGAGATATGTTTTAGAGTAGAAATTTTGAGTATATTATAATTAAATTGACACAATTGAACATTTCTAATTTACAATCATCTCCGATGAAATTGAACGCCGTTCATTTTGGGTTACAAGGTCAAATTCTTATCACTAAGTTCACACCTTAGGACATAGATTAAGATATTCATATGTGTTTGTAATGATAAATAGCTGAAATTATTCTGTAGCATCGACATTTCACATAGAAGATGTGTTCGGTGTTGAACACACGCGGTTTCATTCAATTATTTGGTTTTTCACATTGAAGGCGCTTCAGGTGTTCTCATTGATACATGTCAGATACTTTATTTTCTTAAATAATTACCGGTGTCAACGTATCAATGTCAAGTCAAACGAATTAATGTATTCATTTCATTATTACCTGCCAGGCTTTATTATTCCACTAACATCCTGAAGAATATTCACATGTTGTCTTCTTCTTCTTAGTATAGAGTTCAATGGAGCCTTTAAAATCCAAAAAAAAAAAAGGAATTAATGTATCATAGTATTCTCCAATATCAAAACTATTGATATTGATTTTGCAATGTCATTATTTACATAGTACTACATACCTCTACCATATCAAGAGTGTAATTAGTGAGGGTAGGTAAAGCTCTCTTTCCTACATGAACTTCTGTTTCAATCTTCAAGTTTTCAAATCGAACTTCAATTGTAGGAATATCAATTCCAACTCTGTTATATCATAAGTACATTATTATAAGCTAGCATAAAATAAAATATTAATAAACATATATAAAAGATTGAAAAATGTTACCTATCAATGCGATCCTTAAGCTTCAACAAGAAATTCTCATTATCAGCATCAGCAATTCTCACTAGTCTTTCTAACAAATATCTTCTTTCTTGTAATCCAATTTTATGTACGTCAATTTCATTAGCCTCTCCTTCAGAGTTAATCAATAAACCTCTTCTCAAACGTGTAACAGTTGGAAGCCTTTGAATTGCAGCCCATTTTAGAGCCTCTTCATCATAGCTCTCCATTTTTTTATTCCTCCAAAAAAATCAATGTTGTTCCTATGAGACTGAATTCACTGCAAGACAAATTGGTTTCATATGTACATTAAATAAGATTTGTAACACTTCTGTCTAACTCTAATGCAATTTTTTAGGATAAAGTGTTAGTTCATTTTTTTCTTCATATGTACACCGAAAAGAAATATTTCCTTATTTGTTTTCCCACTTTAAAAATTTCACAGCTGCTCTTTTTTTTTTTCTTACATGCAAATGTTCGTTAAATTAGTGGTTACATTAGTTTCCAGAATCAAATCGTGAACAGTTTTCTAAAAAAGAAAATCGGGAACATCTTTTTAAAACTCTTTCAAAACTTGGTGTTTATGGTTTTGTAATTCGAACTGAAATCTTATAGTAGTGGGTCCCACTATCAAATAGTTCATATCGGGAGGATTGGGATTCTCTCTATTAATATTGTCCTACTCCTATGTTATCTATTTCTAAATAGAACTTCCCATTTTTTTTTTAAAAATTTAGGGATCAAATTCATACATTATTAAAGGTGGTCAAATTTCATTGTTTTAGAATATTAAATTTATTTTATTTTAGAGATATTTACATTGTTTGGTTATTTATTAGGGTCAAACTTTAGTTAAGTTTAAATTCATATTTATAAATGATACCCTTGGAAAAATATCGCTAACAAAGAAAATACTTCAATTACCCTTAAAAAAGGAAAATAATTCAATTAGTGCTTTTATTTTAGTTTTACTTTTTTTTTTCCCATAACTATTCGTATCTAAATGAAGATGTCAAACTTAACAATGTTAACCCTTGTGCATTGAGATAAGCTTTATAAACCCAATTCTAAATGAAAGTGGTCAACTTTTTCGATTGAGATTCAAGTCAAGTTGTGGAAGTTTAATTTATTCTCATAGATTGAACTCGTAAGTACCTTTATTTTTTTCTTCAAAAAATACTAAAGCGTACCCTTAAAACATTGGATAAGAGTATAAAAATAGAAATATAGTATTGAAAAATTATGAAAAAATGATGAATTTAACTTTTAAAAAATTAAAATGTTGTTGAATCCAATGCAAACATGTTACTTTTAGTTTTCTTAACAAGTGCATATGTATTCTTAGAGCACTTGTTAGCATAACCCTTACTTTTTTACTCAACTTCAATTACCTTTTTTTGAAGAAGGCCCACTCAAATTGAAACTGGTAAGAATCAAACATGAGACTTCAAAGATGAGCACATTCTCAGATCCCAACTCAATACCACTAGGCCATACTCAACTTCAATTACCTACTTATGAACTAAATAATTTATAATAACGAAAATACATTCACATCGTGGACAAATTTTGAACTTTTAATTTCCATCGAATACAGTAGGTGACGTCAAGTCTACTGCAAAAATTCTAAGTGTTATTTGTTTTTTATCGTTAAAAATCGAATGAGGTACCCCGAAGTTTACGGTAGGTATGACGGGGTTGGAACGAGTTTCACCTTTCCCGTCTCTGAATCTTATATATTTATCTATTACCTTACTTGATCGTTAATGAGATGAGAAATTGAACCACATCTTTGTTCATATATTCTCACTGAAATCGTTTTTTTAATAAATAATTAGTTTTTTCAACCTCAAACTCGAACCGACCCCAAATCCAGAATTTTTCCAAAACCCATAACCCACACCCAACATTGTATTTGTGAATTGCAAACCAGAGAAAATGTTCATAGTGATTCAATGTTCAAAAATATCTCAAAAGTGTGGATGAAATTTAGAGGTTAATTTGGATGTTGCACATCATTAATTTTCTATATTCGGTAAGAGTTGTGCACATATATCACTGTTTCCAGCCCCATAGTCGTATTTTGAAATCAGGGCAAACCCAAACTCATACTTAAACTAGTCAAAACGGAAAGGAAAAAAAAAAACTCATCAAATTAGAGTAAGTTCGAACGGATACCTTTAAATACAAATTTTGTTACCATGCCTAGTTTACAGCATTCACATACCTTACACATCAGTCTCTTACACTAAACGGATGCTTTTACTTTTTGGGTTAAATATATTTTTAATCCTACAAAATTACAAACTTTCAAGTTTAGTCCCTACAAAAAAATTATTCACTTTTAGCTCCTATTGTATTTTATAGGGATTATTTTGGAGGGCTAAAAGTATTCATTTTTTGTAAAAAGTTTTCAAAATAGAAACTATTATTACAAACTACAATATTTTAGAAGACTAAAATTACCTTTAAAATTTTATAGGAACTAAAAATATATTTAACCCTATTTTTTTTATTTATGTACATGAGCAATTCCTGAGGAAAATGATATTATAATTAACTCATATTCGAAATTCAAAAGGATAATGATCATATGTGTGCCCATTGATATTGATCCATTTTTAAAAGTAGATAAATAATTTTGTTAAAATTCTTATCTAACGTGACATAGACTAAGTTCTGTCATTAAAGCATCTCAAAAAAAATTATTTATCTACTTTTAAAACTGGCCAACCCACCAAATTTTAAGTCATGAAACAATTTTATTGTGAAACCTTTTACGATAAAAAATTACATAAGTTTTATGAAAACTACTAGTGTTTATACGGCTACTTTGTGTCCGTTTGTCCGATTTTTTTTATTACGTTAATGCATATAATTTACAAACATATAATTTACAAACAGTAGTTTTTAGAAAAAAATTATTTTGATTAAATTTTTTATTTATTTTGATTCAAATTATAATTATAGATATATTGCACTTTCATAGTGTAACACACTATACTTATCTTTTTCAAAATAACAAACTATACTTATCTTTTCAATGACATCGATAATATTAATATGCAAATTTGTTTAGGGGTATAATTGAAAGTGAAAAAGTCTACCCAAAATCATGTATTTTCTTTATACTAGCGAAAAAACAGACACCCGCGTGCGAAAAACGGACACTCACGTGAAAAAGATAATTATAGTTTTTTTTTTAAAAAAATAAAATAAAATAAGTATAGTTTGTTACAATATGAAATTGCAAAATATATATAATTATAATTTGAATCAAAATCAAAAATAATTTTAATCAAAATAAAAATTTCCTAAAAACTACTCAATCTGTTCTTTTTTAAGTGTCGTTTGAGAATATTAACATCAAATTAACGAAGTGTATTTTTGCACATTTACTTCCTATTATATATACCCTTATTTTAATCCACCAATATATTTCTATTTTTTCACACACTTTCTCTTTTCAATAAATTTAATATGTTATCTTTCTATCGTAACAATCGTTGTTAGTTACTATCTTTTTCTCCAACAAATTTCTCTTTTTTTTTGCACACTTTGTCTTTCTCATAACAAACAATTGTCAATTTTAAGATAAAAACGAAAAAACTTTGTTTCCAATAAAACAAACAAACTTTGTTTAAAAAAAAAAAAACTTTAGTTTTCCAAATATATAACATTAATTAGTTTTATTGAAAAAGATAAGAGTAATTGAACAACCATACCCTTAAAATACCAAAACGGCGGCTAAATAGGAACGCTAAATCCACAATTAAACGACACTTAAAAAAACGGAGAGAGTATTATTCGTAACAATTATATGCATTAGCACAATAAAAAAGACAAGACATACGGACATGTTTGGACGCTAGTATAGTATATATTTATATAATCAAATTGATCATTTTTTAAGTATTTTCTTGGTCCAAAATTTTGAGACCTAAAACCGTAGTTTAGGTCGTCGTGCTGTCAAAGCCAATTAACCGCATAAAATCATATATATTCCTCAAAAAGGTAAAATTGAAAATAAACAATAAGAAGAAGAAAAAAAATAAAAATTAAACTAACTTTTGTTACTCTTAACTTATAAGGGGAAAACACTAAAATAGAGAAACGAAAATCCTAAGTGCAATTTATTCAAAAGAAAACCTAACTAATCTAATAACCAAGCTCATAAAATTAAAAAAGTAATAAACACGCTAGCTAGAGATTTTTCAACAGAACCAAATCTGGTTGGAGTTGTCTGCACAAGTCGACATAAGTAAGATAAATCAAACGGTCTTTGGCACCAGTTCTATGAATATTGTTATGTTTGCAGAAATATTTCAAATGTTGAAGCTTGCAACACCCAATCATCTGACCCAACAATAAAAACAACCAATTGATTGTTCTCTTCTTTGTGATTATTGGATTCATAGCATTTTCTTGTCCACACTTTTCGCACTTTGGAAGCATAGGATTCATCCAAGCCTCAGGTGCACGATCGTTCATGTCGTTCTTGTTGTTTTCAATGAACTCAACAACTTCATTAAACTTTTCGTTCAAATCAAATTCAAAAACACTTTGAAAATCGCATTTTCCGCATTCAACATTTCCACTGATTGTGTTGACGCCTTGAGATAGCAAGTGGTGAATGGTATAAACTTTGGCACGTTTAGAAGTGGCCCATGGAAAAGGTGGGTTTATTGTCTCTGTCCAGTTTTCTTTCTTAGGGTTAGAAGGACGCTTACGTTTACGACTAGTGTGCGGCTGAGATTCTTCTTCAAGTGGCGGCTGTGGTGTTTCCGGGTGTTGGTATGGCAGTGACAGTGAAAGTGTACGTCCCCATATAGTTTTCCAGTCGGTTGGAGAAGGATGAAGACTATGCGGTGGAGATTGATCAAGTGCCGGTGGCGGCATGATTGGTGGTGTTTCCGGTTGTTGGTATGGCGGTGCAAGTGAAAGTGTACGCCCCCATGCTCTGTGAATATCTCTTAAGTTTTCCATTCTTTTTTTGATTTGTTAGAGTCGTAGATTAACTGAGCAAAAGAATGAAGCATTTATAGAGGAAAGAAAATATTGGTGAAGAGAAGAGTTATAGTAAGAGTATGATTTGTTTGAATATATATATGAGATATAACAAAACATAATTTTCGTAACTAATTTATGAATATTCTTGCAACCCTTAAACGTTTCACAATATTAGTTCAGGATCAATTATCTTATTTAAGTGTAATAAATCTTTTTTTTTCTTTCATGTGTATACTTTATCTTTTAATTTTTTTAAAGGATCCTTCAGGCTTTATCTTTATGAACTCACAAATTAATTCTTTTTACATTTTTTATTAAAAAAACTGATGAGATGGCAATTCACATAAGATTATTTTAATTTTTTTTAATATTGAAAGTAATAAATCCTAGAATTCATATGAAGATTCATCTTCTTCATCCTCATCTTTATCATGTTCGTCATCTTCCTAAAACCCAAAACAATAAAAAGAAAATAATTCAAATCTACCTCAAAATTGAATGAATCTTTATGTTTTGTCACTTTCATCTTCTTCTAAATTAAACTCCGAATTCAAAGCCCAAATTCTCATTGAACTCTAAATTTATCAAACCTAAAAGGTTGTAAAAACTAAAGAAAACCATGAAAAACTGAACAATTAAAGTATCTAGATTTTACTTAAATAGGTTAGGCGCAATTTAAACAATTAAGGTATGTTCCATCACTTGTCAAAGACTTTATTTTGAGTCTACTTTGACGAAGGTTAGGCTCAATTTAAACAATTAAAATATGTTTTGTCACTTGTCAAAAACTTTATTTTGAGTCTAATTTGACCGTTTTAAATGTTCGACTGACCTATTAACTTATTTAAAAGCCTTTTTTGCCAATTTTTAGAAGTCTGTTTTATATTAAAATTAAGCCTTTTGTGGTACATCTTTGAATAAATTATTGAATGGGAAATGTAAAATGAACAATTTAATGACATATTCTTTTCTTTTTTTTTTGAGGGAAATTTAATGACATATTCATTATCCAAGATGAGATAAACGTGAACAATTTTATGACATACATACTCGTTACGCAATTCGATTATTGCTTTTTCTATTATCAAATAAGATTTGGCAAATGAATGCTATAAAATCTTTTGTTTTTGGGTTGGTACGTCCCATTACTTTTGTTACTGGAACGAGTGTTTTCTTTATTTGATATAATGGCCATGCGACAAAATTAAACTATTCATTTTTCACGGTTTTCTTTAATTTCCACAATCTTTTAGGTTTGACAAATTTATAGTTTAACGAGAATTTGGAACTTTGATTTTGGAGTTTAGAAGTAGATGGAAGTGAGAAAAGGACGCCCTCTGATACGATATTTAGAATAAGGAGCACTAATATAGTGACTCAACTAGTTCAAGAAGTTATTATGACTCACTGTAATGTCCCGATATTTTATGTATGTTATATATATCATGCGGTAATTCTTATTTATTTATGATTCATTCACCAATTTATCTTATGGGTAACATATTTAAAATAAAAATTGTAAGACTCTATTTTCAATTAATTAATTAGAATCTTTAGTTTATTTATTATAATTACATATTTAGTTATTTTAATTGATCAATTTGTGTAGTAATTATTTTAGTTCCTACTTTACTGCATGATGACATGTCTCCTTTCCTCTAAACTAAAATAATCACGTTTTATTTGACTTTCAATTTCAAGTGTGCATAATTATCAGTATAATTTAGGTTTCTTTAGTCTATAAATAAAAATAAAATAAGAGAAAATAATATATGAAGTGGTGTGGGTGCATGTTACATGACTGAGTCTTACGAGTGTATAATCCCTCTATTATACGGCTGGCTCCAAAAAAAATAGGAGAAAAACCACTTACTTCCACCCATCTCTTACTGTGCGTGTACTTACAAGTTAGGAGCAAGAAAACCACCTACTCTTATCACTAGCACTTAAACAAACCAAGTCTATCCCATGTTTTCATTTCCCACCACTACTCCACTCTCATATTCCTAAGTCTGCCATTCTCCCACTATAATCTCTATCAAGTCTTAAGGATTGCAATTCAATTAGGTTGTTCATATATGCTCTAGTTTTCAATACAATCCCATTTTGTTAAATCCACGTTTCTTCTCATTCTCTCAACCTCATAATTGTCACAAAAATTAAGTTACAAAGTTTCTCCTACTAACACAGATTCCTCACAAAATTCTCTAAACTCACGCAAGTCTAATTCTGCCAACAACATAAACTTCACGCCATGTATAAACATGAAGTTCACCATATGGATACAGCCAAAGTCATCTATTGTAATGAGTTAAGTGAAGCCCACATAACCCTTAGTGTGAGAAATCGTACACGCATCATAGCAACAAATTTGGAGGATAGACTTAGCGGAGAAAAAGACCCATCATGTACGTGGGTTTCGAGTTTTGCTAGGAAGGAAAGCGCCCAAGGTAAGGGTTTTAGTCTTGACCATGATTTGAATGAAAATAATAGGTTATGATATTGAATTTGATATACTTCTTAATTCAATGGATGAGTGGAGAGATGAATTGTTATTAATAAATATAATAATTATTGTTGTTTAGTAAACTTTGCTATTGTTTTTGAAGAATATGTGAAATTTGGCAATTATATGTATAATTGATGATTTGTTGATTTATACATATGATTATTGGTGTGTGAAATTAAATGTGACTCTCTGTTGATTTTGTCTCTATAGGTTTTGAAATATTTTATTGATTTCGAGGTGTGATGATTTTGGGGAACTGATAAGCTATGTGGCTTGAGAATATAAAACTACAAGAATGTAAAGAAAGATTGCATTGCATAGCATATAATAGTGTCATAGGTGCCAAATGGGGCGATTCATATTCATGTGCCAAATAGGGCGATTCATATTCATGTGCCAAATAGGGGCGATTCATATTCATGTGCCAAATAGGGCGATTGCCAAATGGGGCGATTAAAATTATTTTTATTTGATGGTTGTGTATTTTTATTTGATGTCTTAATTTATTATTGAGTTTATTTGTGTTGAAGACTAACCCTTACAAACAACATTTTAGGTACCAAATGATATGTGCTTGATGTATTACTTGATGCGAGTACATGGAGGAAACAAATTTGGGTTTTTCTGAATTGTATTTATATTAGTTTAACTATTTTTGTTAATTTATAGTTAGGAATTTATTATGCTTAACCATTGCAAAGAAAAAGATAGCCTTATTTTTCTAAAAGAAAGAAATAGACGCAATGTCTTGGATCAAAAAATCTGGGACGTTACACTCACCTTAATCTAAAAGGTATCTTGTTAGGGATAATATTGAGTATGTTAGGGTGCATTTATCTTATTATGAGTATGCACAAGTCTGTATAAACATTGTATGCCTTATTATGAGAATCAATGAAGAATATAATGAATTTCCTTTCTTTTATCTCTAGTTTCCTCTCTCAATTTCTGGAGTGTGATCCCTACTCGAATTAGGTCATATCATCCTACATGAATGATGTTGTATGCAAAAAGAAAAAGCACTTGTACAAAATGATAAGTTAGAGCATCCTTGGATAGGCACGATCAAGTGTAATGTCGCAACTTCTTTCAACGGTAATTTGATTATGGAATACAATGTGTTTAAGAAACTTTACGAGTCTATTAATTCTTGTTGGGTAATTAAGATCCCTCTACCTCCTCAGCCATTGCTCTTGAAGCTGAAAGCTTAGCCTTATCGGAAGCTATCAAGGTGGCCATTTCAAATGGTATGCAAGTTGTGTCGATCAAAACTAATTCCAAATTGCGCTCGCCACCACCATCACTCATTTTGGAGAATATTAATGATCTTAACTTTTTCTAATGCTGCTTAGTTTTTTTTTGATTAAGAACATCATTTGATTTTAATAACTTAAAAACTTTTTATTCAAGAGTTTATAACTGATCATCTAAAATGGAGCACCCAATTTGAGTGCTTAAATAGATCTCATATGTAAATATATATCATTCATTTTATAAATAATATTAATTAATCACCCAATCTCTCCAACCCAATATCTCAAAAAAATAAAATTACAAATAATTATTCTATATATCATTAAATTTCAGCAATAATTTATTTATCATTGAAATATTAAATCATGACTATGCAATTATTAAAATACTAAATTGATTAAACTATAGACGATTTTTTTAATAATTAAAAAAACAACTCTTATAATAAATTATGATAAAGTTGATAGTGAATTGTTAGAGTAACTGTTCACATATATATATATATATATATATATATATATGATGTTATATGGAAGAAAAAAGAAACAAGAAAAAAAAGTGATGAAAGACAATAATTACAAATTTTCATTTTTTTAAAAAATGCAACTGCTACAAACACAAGTGTATGCATAAAAAATAGAGGTAATAGTCATTTTGGTCCTTAAATGTGTAATAAATAGTCACAATAGTCTGTTAATGTATCAAAATTTTAAAATAGTCATTAATTTCGTTGTTCAAAATAGTCAGTGACATTAAAATATTTCGTTAATGTTGTCATTTTGGTCCTTATGAATATTGTTACAAGTCACAACCCTTAAACGTTGCACACAATTAGTTCAGGATCAATTATCTTATTTAAGTGTAGTAATTTTTTTTCTTCCATGTGTATAATTTATCTTTAATTTTTTCTAAGGATTCTTTAAGCTTTACCTTTACTAGCGAAACGTGTCCGTCTTTTCGCTATTTTTAATGCGCTAACGTTTGAAAATTATGAATAGTGAATTTTTATGAAATTTAAACATATAAATGTAAACATATAAATGCCTTTTGCTTTCAAATTATAACAAATCAAATTAACCATGATTATCTATTTCAATGACATCAACAATATAATAAAAAAATATAATATAAATTCTTAATTTTTTAATGACTTCAACAATAATTTTTATTAGGCTTAATTGATCATCTGGTCCTCTAACTTAATTTTTTTCTTCACAATGGTCCCATAATTAAAGAAACGTCTTAAATTGGTCCGTTACGTATTTGTCATTACCTATTTTGGTCTTTTCCGTTAGTTTTTTAATGTATAATATTTTTGATACGACTTCAACCATTCGATTGTAGGTCCATCGTATATAACAGCACCTAGTTTTTTTTTTCCTTTCCTTCTTCTCCTTCCCTTTTATTTCTCTTGATCTTCGTCATCTTAACTATTAAGTTCATATAAAAACCGAGAAATATTTGAACAAACAAGCCTAGAAAAAAAAGAATTGGATGAATCTTTTCCCATTCACAATCTCAAATTAATTGTTCCTCCATTAAAACCTTGCACCCGAACGCAATTAATACAAATAAATGAAAAAAACAAATGAATGAACAAATTAAAAAGAAATGACAGAGAAAATTACTGAAGCCAAAACCCCCCCCCTCTCTCTCTCTCTCTCCAACCAACAACATATATGATGTTCTCCTCCTTCACCGCCTTTCTTGCTCTCGCTGTCGTTGTTAAGGTAAGGTCATGTTCTTCAATTAGTTTGAGTTGGTGTGTTCCTTCCTTCCCCTTATTCCTGTGTACGTGATTGAATCAAAGACAAAAAACGGTTATGTTTTCTGGAAATGGTGATAGTAAACCAAGCTAGGAGGATTGATTTTGCAAAACAAGAGAGGTGGGCGCTAATCGATTTTCTTTCTTTTCTTTTTTTTTTGAGTTTGTGTGTTGCTGTGATTCATGGTTAGATACAGTACACTTTCATGATCCACCAATCATCTTTTTTAAAAATAGTTAAAATTAAAATTTCTGTTCAAAAGTGTCGATTTAGAATTTTAACACAAAAATAACAAAGTGTATTTTTTCACACTTTTTTCTTATTATACCCTCAATTTAATCTACTAATAATTTCCTATTTTTTTGTACACATTTTATCTTTCCAATAAATTTAATTACTCTCTTTCTATAACAAATTCCTATATTTTTGCTCGCTTTATCTTTCTCTAACAACAAACAATTTTCAATTTTCTAAATATTGTGCATATATCTTGAAATTTATAACAAGTAATACTCATGTTATTTATAGAATTTTAACTCTTCATGAAACTATTATCATAGGTAACAAAATTTTGTTTAAATTTAAAGATAACAAGAAACAAATTTTGTTTTAAAACAAACTTTAGTTTTCAAATATATAGCGTTAATTAGTTTTATTGAAAAATATAAGAATAATTGAAAAAAAGGTATAATTGACAAATCATACCTTTAAAATACCAAAACGAAAGTTAAATAAGAACGAAAAATTCACCCTAAAACGACACTTAAAAAGGAACGTATGGAGTATATGGTGGACCACCTATGATGTTAGTTCATCTTAGAAATTTAGGGTTAAAGACTAAAGGAGAACACCAAAATAGTTATCAGCAAAATACATAAGGGACCAATTTGAGACGTTTTTTAGTTATGGGACCATTGTGAAAAAAAGAATTAAGTTAAGGGATCGGATAATCAATTAAGTTTTTAATTATAGAAAAAATTGTTTAAGAATATAATTGGGATAATGCAAAAGTAAGTATAGATATACTCATATAGTTTGTTACACTTTTTAACGGACAAAGGAAGAAAAAAAAAACAGGTCATATATACTCATATTGTGTTTGTTACACTTTTATTTGAATAGTTGAATTTACTTTTATCTATTTGTTCAATGTCCTATTTGTATTGAAAGTTGATAATAATTTTGGAAAGAGAAAGCCGAAACATGTTATTTTCTTTATATATACAAATTAATTCTTTTTACATTTTTTATTAGAAAAACTAATGAGTTGGCAAGTCACATAAGATTATTTAATTTTTTTAATGTTTTTTTTTTATATTGAAAGTAATAAAACCTAGAATTCATACGAAGATTCATCCTTTTCTTCCTCATCTTTATCATGCTTGTCATCTTTCTAAAACCGAAAAAAATAGTTCAAATCCACCTCAAAATTGCATGAATCTTTATGTTTTGCAACTTTCATCTTCTTCTAAACTCCAAAATCACAGTCCACATTATCATTGAACTCTGAATTTATCGAACCTAAAAAGTTGTGAAAATTAAAGAAAATTATGAAAAACTGAACAATTAAAGTATCTAAATTTTACTTTCTTCAATTTTTTTTACTTAAACAGGTTAGACGTAATTTAAACAATTAAAGTATGTTCGGTTACTCAAAGACTTTATTTTAAGTCTAGTTTGACCGTTTTAAATGTCTGACTAGCCTATTAACTTGTTTAAAAACCTTTTTTGTCAATATTTAAAAGTCTGTTTTAGAATGGGTCCACGAGCTTCAGCTTGGACCTATTGACTTTGAGCTATATGCGAAAAGAGTTGTTGACAACTTCTTATCCACTCACCTTGATGTTGCAGAATTTCATTATTCATAATTGTAGAACTCTTTTCGGTTTATATTATGAAAACTCTAGTGTGAAGTTTGTTCGGAGACAATCAAATGAGATTGTCTATGAATTAGTTAAGGCGGCCACATTATCAATCAGTTTCCAGATTTTGATTACTATACCAGATTGTATTGAATACATTTTAAGTAATGAAATGTTATAAGTCTTTTCCTCTAAAATAAAGTCTGTTTGATATTAAAATTAGGTGGCGTTTAGCATGGGAAAGGACTCTTTTTTCCCACCATGGGAAAGTTGGGTTCTTAACCATTGATATATTAGTATTTAAATTAAATGGCTGACATCTAATACTGGCTACCTAAAATCAACTTTTTGGTCTTAAAGGCATAAAAAAATACCCCACAAAATTGTTTACAATTTAATTTATTAATATTTTTTCAAAGAGGAAGATGGAGAATGGTGTTAAAAAATTCCAGACATGCTGCGATCTGGAAAGTAAAGTTTGCCAAAGCCAAGGTGCATATGGGTTGTTGACAGGTTTTGAAGGTGAGATTAGGGAGTGCTGCAACGTTGTTAATCAATTAATTAATTGCAGCAGCTTCTTGATCTTCCAAAAATTTGCTCATAGATGCAAAGATAGTTTTCTTTTTTCATCAATTCTTTGATAT